>Ga0208948_1000565_pt1 | contig 16950 bp, 18 predicted proteins | sample AOAMet11_17_M020_2_FD_188228 | JGI IMG/M metagenome (GOLD analysis project Ga0208948, IMG submission 188228) | Ammonia-oxidizing marine microbial communities from Monterey Bay, California, USA - CAN11_17_M020 (SPAdes) | ecosystem: Environmental > Aquatic > Marine > Intertidal zone | place...
TGAGTACCCGACCTGTCGGATTGTGAGGGTGGCACAACAGCAGCATCTGAATACCCGGATCGTCGGCCAGCAGATCAGCCAACCCATCGAGGTCGTAGTGCCATCCTTCGTCGTCCCTGATGAGGGACCAGTCCACGGTCCGTCGACCGGTCGACTTGCTGATGGTGTTGAACGGGAAGTAGATGGGTGGGGTGAGGATGACGGCCCCGGTCGGCTCGGTGAAGGCCTCCACGCACGACCAGACGCCCTGAATGACTGAGGTGTTGGGGACTGTGAGCGCCGGATCGGGTGCCCAGCCATGGCGTCGGGCCGACCAGCCGCAGAACGCCTCGACCATGTGGTCGATGGTGGAGTGGTAGCCGAACCCACCGAGGTCCACCACCTCCCTCAGTCGGTCCCGCATGGCCGGGAACGGGCCCAGGTCGTGTTCGGCCACGAAGGCCGGGATCCACTCCGGCGCCCGATCGGTCCACTTGTAACCCCCGGAGGCCACCTTCCGAGCGATGTCGACGTGATCGCCGAGGAGGGAGTCATGGAGTGGTGGCGTGTCGACGGTGGGCGGCTCGGATTCGGGCATCAGGGGACGGTACCGCGCCCACCGGTGATGGTCAGATCCGCACCTCAACAAACTGTTGCCCCCGGTGGGGGTCGGTCAGCGGGTGTGGATGGGGCGACCAACCAGCCCCAGAGCAGCCTCCATGAGAGTCTCGCCCATGGTGGGATGGGCGTGGATGGTGCCGGCCAGGTCTTCCACGGTGGCTGCCGTCTCTACGGCCAGCGCCGCCTCACCGGCCAGTTCAGCTACGTGGGCACCCACCGCCTGGACGCCGATCACCGTGCCGTCGGCATCGGCCACCACGGTGACCGTGCCCTCGGTGTCGCCCATCGTCCGGGCCCGCCCCGAAGCGGCCAACGGGAACCGGAAGGCCGCCGGTTCCATACCGGCGTCGGTCGCCTCGTCGCGGGTGAGCCCCACCGTCATGACCTGCGGGTCGCCGAACACCACCATCGGAATGGTCGTCGGGTCGAACGCCGCGGGTAGGCCGCAGGCCGCGTCGGCGGCCACCTCAGCTTCGGCGGTCGCCTTGTGGGCCAGCGCCGGTCCGGGGGTGAGATCGCCAATGGCGTACACCCCGTCGGCGGCCCGTCGGCTGGCGTCGACGGCCACGTGGCCTGACGGCTCCAGAGTCGCTCCCGATCGGGTCATGGCCACTGAGTCGGCATCGGGTCGGCGTCCGATCACTACGCCGATTCGGTCAGCGGGCAGGGTGACCCGTGCGCCGGAGTTTCCGCCGCCCACCTGCTCGACGACCAGCCCGTGGTCGTCGGTCCCGACGGCCACGTGGCCCAGGCACAGCCCGACTCCGAGGCCGCGTAGCCCCCGTTCGACGAGGCGGGTGGTCCGGGCGTCGAAGGTCGTCAGCACGCGGTCCTCAGACTCGACGATGGTCACCTCACTACCCAGCTTGGCGAAGGCGCAGCCCAACTCGATTCCGACGTAGCCGCCGCCGACCAGCACCAGTCGATCGGGCAGAGTGTCGGTCGACAGCAACTCAGCCGAACCGACGACCCGATCCCCGTCCAGGGGCACACCGGGCAGTTCGATGGGGCGGGAACCGGTGGCCACGATGACGTCACGGGGATCCAGGAACTCCACGGTGTCGTCATGCTCGACCGACACCCGGCCGGGCCGGGTGAATCGTCCGTGCCCCGGCAGCACCGTTACTCCGGCGTCGGCCAACAGTCTCGACACCCCGGAGGTGAGGTCGCTGACCACGCCCGCCAGATGGGCTTGGACCCGGCCCATGTCGACTGTCGAGGTGGCGTCGATACCCCACGAGCCGACCCGCCCGGTTAGGGCGTAAGCGTCGGCGACCTCGATGAGTGTCTTGGACGGGATGCACCCAACGTTGAGGCATGTGCCGCCAATGGCCCCGCGTTCGAGGAGGGTCACGTCGCGGCCCAGGCGGGCGGCGTGGAGGGCCGCTGCGTAGCCGCCGGGTCCGGCGCCGATGACCAGCAGGTCGACCGGGCTGGCTACCTCGCCGACGACCACCGGTTCAGGCTTCGATGAGCAGGTGTAGCGGTTCGATGAGGTCGTCGACGACGGCCCTTCGAAACGTCTCGGCCAGGTCGCCGTCGATGAGCCGGTGGTCGGCGCCCAGTACCACCGGGAGGGTGGGTCGGGCCAGCACCTCGCCCTCGACGGCCACGGGCCGTTCGGCAATGGCACCGAGTCCGAGGATGGCGCCTTGACCCGGTGGAATGATCGGGGTGGCAAACCGTCCGCCCAGCGAGCCGTAGTTGGTGATGGTGAAGGTGGCGCCAGCGAGGTCCGCCGCCGTCAGGTCGCCGGCTCGGGCAGTGGCGGCTAGCGAGGCAATTCGTTGGGCCATGGTGAACAGGTCGAGTGTGTCGGCGTCGTGTACTACCGGTACGACAAGCCCGCGTTCAGTCGCTGTGGCGATGCCAAGGTTGATTTCCTCTGGAATGACGATGGCGTCGCCCGGGTGGCCCTCCACGTGGCCGTTGACCACGGGGAATCGCCGTAGCGCCCGTGCCGCGGCGACGGCAGCGATGGCCAGAGGCGTTACCTGCGCCGCTCCCGGACGGTCCATCGAGCGGACCCGTATCCGGAAGTCGACCAGTAGCGATGCGTCGAGTTCGTCCATTGTGTGGATATGGGGGATCTCCGTCCACGCCTGGACCATGTTGCGGGCCACCACGCCTCGGAGGCCTCGGAGGGGGTGGCGTCCCGACGGCATCTGACCCAACGTGCTTGACAGTGGCTGGGAACCAGCGTCGACGGGTCGCGATGCGAGACGAGTGGATGGCTTTGGCCCAGAGGCGGGTACCGGCGTCTCTGCGTTCCGCACGTCGTCGGCGGTGATCCTCCCTGCGGGACCGGTTCCGGTCACAGTGTTCAGGTCTATCCCTGATTGGAGGGCCAGCCGCCGGGTGGCCGGCGCGGCCTTGGGTCGGGCGGTTGTCGCCGATCGCTGTGTGCCCGATGGTCGCGGAGTGGATCCGGAGACGGGGTCCCCGACCGATCCGGCGGCCGGTGGTGGTCGGCGTACTCCAGCATTCGCCGTTTCCGAGCCGTCGTCGATCTCGATGAGCACCTCGCCTACCCTGAGATGGGCGCCCTCGGCGGCTCCGAGTGACAGCACCGTGCCGGCCACCGGTGACGGCAGTTCCGAACTGGCCTTGTCGGTGAGGACCTCCACCAGAGCCTGGTCGCGTACGACGACGTCGCCGATCGCCACGAACCATTCGACGATCTCAGCTTCGTCGAGACCTTCGCCGATATCGGGCAGTCGGAAGACGTGAGCCACTGAACCGACGCTCAGGCAGTCTCGAGGGTGCGACGGACCGCAGCGGCGATCCGAGCCTCGTCGGGGACGAAGGTGTCCTCGAGCATCCCCACCGGATAAGGCACGTCGAAGCCCGACACACGGATCACCGGTGCTTCCAGTGACCAGAAACACTCCTCGACAATGGTGGCCACCACCTCGCCGGCGAAACCGCCGGTCGGGGAGGCCTCCTCCACGACCACCGCCAGGCCACATCGGTCCACCGCTTCGGCGATGGCCTCAATGTCGAGGGGAACCAGACTGCGAAGATCGAGGACGGCGACCGATAGCCCCTCCTCGGCCAGGGAGTCGGCCACCCGGCAGGCCAGTTCGACCTGGTAGCTCCAGGCGATGATCACCAGGTCGTCGCCCTCGCGTGCGGAACGCGCCGACCCGAGGGGAACTACGTGGTCGCCGTCCGGCACCTCGCCACGGATACCCCGGTAGCCGCGCAGTGGTTCGAGAAACATCACCGGGTCGGAATCGCGCACCGCGGCAGCCAATAGACCCTTGGCGTCGGCGGCGGTGGCCGGTGTGACCACCTTGAGGCCAGGGATGTTGGCCAACTGGCCCTCTAGTGAGTCCGAGTGCATCTCCGGGGTCCGGACGCCACCGCCGAACGGAGCGCGAATGGTGATGGCTGGTTCGAACCGTCCCTGGGAGCGGTACCGCAGTCGGGCCACCTGCCCGGCGATCTGATGCATGGCCTGGTACGAGAAGCCGAGGAACTGGATCTCGGCCACCGGGACCAATCCGGCCATAGCCAGCCCGACCGCCGATCCGACAATCACGCCCTCGGCCAGCGGGGTGTCGACCACCCGGGCGGCACCGAACTTCTCAAAAAGGCCCTCGGTGGCCCGGAAGACGCCACCCGCGTGGCCGATGTCTTCGCCGAGGAGTACCACACGCTCGTCGCGGGCCATTTCCCCGTGCAGAGCCTCGTTGATGGCCTGAAGCATGTTCATTTCGGAAGTACCGGTCATGGTGCGCCGTCCAGTAGCGCGGCCCGCTGACGGGCCATGCGGGGGGTGTCGGTCGCGAAGCAGTGGTCGAAGATGGCGTCGGTTGCCAGGGGCTGGGCAATAGCCCGTTCGAACGCCTCGTCGACACGGGTCATAGCCTCGGCCTCGACGGCCGAGCGGGTCTCGTCGTCCCAGAGCCCGAGTCCGACAAGGTGACCGGCCAGACGCTCGATCGGGTCGTCCCGACGGGCGGCCTCGAGGTCCTCAGCCGGGACATAGCGGGTGGGATCGTCGGCGGTCGTGTGGGCGCCAAGCCTGTACACCACGGCTTCAATAAGCGTTGGTCCACCTCCGTCCAGTGCCCGTTGCCGAGCCTCGTCGACAGCGTCGAACACCGCAGCGGCATCGTTTCCGTCGATCCGGACGCCGGGCATTCCGTAGCCGACGGCTCGATCGGCCAACGTCTCGGCGGCGGTCTGCTGGTGCAGCGGTGTGGAAATAGCCCACTGGTTGTTTACGCACAGAAGGATCACCGGCGCCTTGAGGACGCCAGCCAGGTTGGCCGCCTCGTGGAAGTCCCCTTCCGAACTGGACCCGTCCCCGAAGAACACAGTGGTCACGCCAGGTTCGTCCTGCAGGGTCATGCCCCAGGCCAATCCGACAGCGTGGGGAATCTGAGTGGCCAGCGAGATCTGCAGCGGAGCGACCCGCACCGACGGCGGAAACCTGCTGCCGTCGGGATGGCCGATGTTGTAGAGCATGTACTGCTCCAGCACCTCAGGGCCGAAGCGTTGGAGGGCAAGAGGCTCCCGGTACTGAGGCAGGATCCAGTCGTGCGTGGGGTCCAGAGCGTGGGCCGTGGCGGCCACCACGGCCTCGTGCCCGTCGATGGGGGCGAGGGTGCCGACCTGGCCCTGACGTTGGAGATTCCATAGTCGGGCGGCCTGGGTGCGGGCCTCCACCATGTCCACGAGGATGGCTCGAAGTTGTTCGTCCGACGGTCGGGTCACGCCGATGAACCTAGCCGCGGGAGTCTCAGCGGTTGCCGGTCACAGGTGTCCGAAGTCACTGGTTCTGGCACGGTCCGGGGGTTTACCAGTCGGTAACTTGTTATCCAACTGCGGTTCCCATTCCCCCTCGGGAGCCGCACATACCTCCGGCCCGAACTCCCCCCGATTTCAGAGGCCGAGAGTGACCGCACGCCCCGCCCCCCCCGGTGGGGCGTGCGCAGTTTTGTGGCCATGACCAGCGATGCCTACCATCCATGGGCCGGAACGATGTCTGACCGGCGCCCGGCACGGAAAGGTGACGGGTCGAGACGAGGGGGCCCGGTGGGCGAGAGTCGACGCGACCGCATAAGGATGAACAACGAGGAACTGGCGGCATTCATTGCCGACCAGAAGAGCCTCCAGGTGGCGTGCCACGACCGGGACGGCGCCATCCACCTTTCCACCCTCTGGTTCGCCATGGTCGAGGACCGTTTCGCCTTCGGGACCTACACGAAGTCACAGAAGATCGTGAATCTGAAACGGGACGACCGCATCACTGTCCTCCTCGAAGACGGTACGAAGTACGACCAGCTCCGCGGGGCGATGATCCGGGGACGGGCCGTCCTCCACGCCGAGGACGGTGCGGGGGGCGCTGACGAGGTCCGACGGGTGGCCCGGGCCGTGATGCGTCGCTACGAGCCGGACATTCCCGAGGAACACTTCGAGGGCGCGGTGGGACTGTGGGCCGCCAAGCGCACCGTGGTAATCGTGGAGCCGGAGAAGGTCATCACCTGGGACCACTCCAAACTCGGCGGTGCTGGCCCGTATGGGAACTAATGAAGCGATCTGGTCCGAGATCCCCCGGGCGTCGCCGGACCTAGGGTGACGGCCATGGAATCCCTCTTCGCTGTACAGGATGAGGATGTCGTTCGTGGACAGCTCGAACACCGTCGGGCGCACCTGTCTGAACGCACCTCGGTGATGGACGCCGAAGCCGCCCGGGCCATCACGGTCACCGAGGTTGAACGCGTCGGCCTGGAGCGTCTCGACCACGCCCGACGTCAGCACCGGTACGAGGGCGAGGTGGCCGCAGTCGAGACCCGGTTGGCCGAGTTGAACGAGAAACTCTACGGCGGCGCCATCACCTCGCCAAAGGAGGCCACCAGCATCCAGACCGAGGTGGGCCACCTCCGTAAGAGACAGGACGATCTTGAGGGGCAGGTCCTCGAGATCATGGAGACCATCGAGCCATTGGATGGCGAGTTGGCCACGCTGGCCGTCACCGGGGAGGCCCAGGATGCGACCATCGCCGCCGCACAGGCCATCCTGGATGACACAGAGGCCGAGATCGTCGCCGAACTGGCGGCCTCTGCCGAGCGGCGTGACGTAGCCGTGGCAGGCCTAGAGGCCGACGTGCTGGCTCGCTACGAGAAGGGTCGCCCGTCGTTCGGATCGAGCGCCGTGGTGCGATTCTCCGGTACTGACTGCAGCGGTTGCCCCTACTCCATGCCTGCCATGGAGGCTGATCGGGTCAAGTCCCTGGCGGCAGGGACGCTCTCCGATTGCAGCGAATGCGGCCGACTCGTCGTTCGCTGATCGTCGGCCTCCACCAGTGTTCGTTTGGTTCGCGGTAGGGGCCGTGGTCGCTGTGGCCCTCGTCTTCGACAGCTCGGCCATGGACTTCCGCCTCGTGGTGCTCGGTGCGGTCCTGCCGGTGGCCGAGGGTGCCGTAAGTGGGCCGTGGCTGCTCCATACGCTGCTGGCCAGCGTGGTCCTGTTGGGTGGGGTGATGCTGGTTGCTCGGGGTCGACGCCTCGTACAGCGTCGATGGTTGGGCGTACCCATCGGCTTGATGGCCCATCTGGTACTGGACGGAACGTGGTCCGACACCGAGGTGTTCTGGTGGCCGTTCGCCGGGATAGATGCGCTCGGCGGATCCCGGGTGCCCGAGTTCGGTCGGGGTGCGATCGGTCTGCTCCAGGAGGTGGTCGGGTTAGCTCTCGGGGTCTGGGCGTGGCGCCGATTCGGCCTCCACGATCCGGCGACCCGTCGTGCACTTCTTACTGATGGTCGCCTGACCGCCCTGCGGAGAGCCTGATGCTGTACGTGGTTCGACACGGCCGGACTGAAGCCAACGCCGCCGGCCTCCTACTCGGACGTCTCGATCCGGACCTTGATCAACTGGGGGAGAGCCAAGCCGAGGCCCTTGCTGCCGCCATCGGTCCGGTGGACCGGGTGGTGTCCAGCCCGCTACTGCGGACCCGCCGCACTGCAGATGCATTCACCCGCTGCCATGGTCGGGACGGCCCGCCCGTCGAGGTAGACGAGCGGTGGATTGAGATGGACTACGGGACCTTCGACGGCCAGCCGGTGTCTGACGTGCCCCGAGAGACCTGGGCGGCGTGGCGGGCCGACCTGGACTGGGCTCCGCCGGAAGGCGAATCACACCGGTCTCTCGGCTCGCGCGTGCGGTCCGCCCTAGATGACATCTTCGAGGCATCTAGGACTTCGGAGATCGCGGTGGTGACCCACGTGTCGCCCATTAAGGCAGCGTTGGCGTGGACCCTTGGCGTGGGCGACGAGGTCGCGTGGCGCACGTTCGTGGCGCCGGCCTCGATCATGACCATCGGCGCCGGGCCGACCGGACCGTCACTCCAGGGATTCAACGACGTGGCTCACCTCAGGGCATGAGCTCACCGGCGTCGAGGTCGCGGATGGCCGTGATGGACCGGTCGAGCATGCCTGTGACCAGTTGCACCGCTCGTTCGTTGACCAGTTCGATGCTGCCTCCAGACTGGATGGGGTAGCAGAGGCAGAACAGCACAGTTCGTCGGTAGTCCTCGAAGAGTTGGTCTGCCGGATAGTCGATGCCCTTGTCAGCCAGGCAGGTCCGGTAGAGGTCGAGTAGGTGCTGCTCGTGGGTCCGCCGATCCTCGATGGTCAGGCTCTGGCTGATGAAGTAGCCGACGTCGTAGGCGCCGGCGGTACGGATGCAGATCTGCCAGTCGATGGCCGTCACCTCCGGCCCGTCGTCGCCGGGTCGGAAGAAGAGATTGTCTAACCGGTAGTCGCCGTGGCAGAGGGTGGTCGGGCCCGCTTGGAACGACATCATCTCCTCGGCCGCAGCGGGGAACCGCTCGCCGATGGCCCGGATGTCGTCACCGAGGTGATCGCCGAAGGCAGCCAGAAAAGGCTCCCAGGCTGTCGCCACCCCATGCTGGACACCCTGCGGCATTGGGGGATCCCACCCGTAGGGGACCCAGGACAACTCGGCGTCAAAGGCCGGGGACTCCCAGAACGCTGCGTGGTGACGGGCCAACGCCCTGATGGCGGCCTCGGCTAGGTCCAGCGGGCAGCCGTCGAGCTGACTGACCACCTCGGCGTCGGCCAGGTCCTCTAACAGGAGGACGAACTCATCGCTCTCCGAGTCGTGGTCTGCAGCGAAGCAGCGGGGAGTGGTGAGTGGGCTGTCGTCAGCCGCCGTCCGGTAGAAGCCGACCTCCTTGCTGTAGAACATGAAGGTCCGGGCCACAAAGCGTGTTCCCTCGTCCTGAACCGGGGACTTGAGGATTACCGTCTCCGGCCCTGAGCCTCCGTCGTAGGTCGGTCGGAGTCGGTGGAGTAGGCCCATGATCCCGACTCCCTGGCCGATCAACTCGGCCTCGAAGCCAGTCACCGAGCCACTGTCGAAGCCGCCGGCGGAGCGCAACGCGCTGGTCAGCCAAGCCGGGGTGACCTCGTCGACACCGGTAGGAAATCTCTGGTCCGTCATATCCGTCTCCTTTATCGGGAGACCGCCAAGCCGACCTCGAGGGTCTGCAGGCGGGCCTCGAACATCATCTGGGTGGGGTTCATGATCTGGGTGTAGGTGTTGTCCACCTCGGCGAGAGGAAACAGATTGGCTGCGTGCTGCGAGTCATGCAACAGGTACGACGTGGTCTGGTAGATCGGAGCGCCCCGGCTACCACTCGCCGGGTCTGGCTCTTGGTTGGCATGGATCTGTCGGATCTCGAATCCCCATTGGCTCCCCATGGAGCGCCTCCCTGTCTGGTCTGAACTTCTGGTCTGGTATCTAGTGCGATCTTCTGCAGGATTCCCAGAACGGGAATCAGTCGTGGTCGTCGAGGCCTCCCGATGACGGGGGGCTGAAGCCGTCGGGCCACCTGGTGGTGTCGTCGTGGCGGATGCCGTCGAGGACCACCTGATCGAGTTGCGCTCCTGACAGGTCAGCTCCGACGAGGTCCGAGAGGCTCAGGTCGGCGCCGATGAGCGATGCATCGCGGAGGATCGCCCCGGAGAGGTTGGCAGCCCGGATGGTTGCCCCGTTAAGTATGGCGCTCCGGAGATCGACGCCGCCGGCGAAGACCCCGGTGAGATCGGCTTCGCGCATGCAGGTCCGGGTCATCGAGGTCCCGGCCAGGGTGGCTGCGCCGAGTGCCGCGCCGGTGAGGTCAGTGGCCGTCATCCAGGCGCCACCCAGATCGGCGCTCCGCAGGTCGGTTCCGGTAAGGCGGGCGCTTCCCAGCCAGCATCGGCTCAGGACTGCGCCGCCGAGTCGGGCATCGGTGAGATCAGCGCTCCACAGGTTGGCGTGGTGCAGGTCAGCGTCGGCGAACACCGTCCGTCGGCAGATGGCGTGTCGTAGGTCAGCCCCCACCAGACGAGCGTCGGACAGGTCAGACCCGGAAAGGACGGCGCCTCCCAGCCAGGCGCCGGTGAGGTCTACGGTCCGGAGGTCGGTGTCGGTTAGGTCCGCGCCGGCCAGGTCAGCATTGGTGGTGATCTGGTGTCCTCGGACTTCCATGGTCCCATCCATCGAGGTGGAGACTAGGGCAGCATGTCCGGGTGCCTGTCATTCTCGCCGGTCTGTCGGCTCTCGCTTTCGGTTTTGGAGACCTGTTGGGGGGCGTGGCTATCCGCCGGTCGGGACGTCCCGGAGCGGCTCTCGGTGTGGCGATGGTGGCGACGTTGGTGGGCGCTGTCCTGATTGGCCTCTTACTTGTTGTCCGGCCGCCCGAGGTCGTCCGGTGGGAGGACATTGTGTGGCCGGTTGGAGCCGGGGCCTTGATGGTGGCCACCCGTCCGCTCCTGTACCTGGGGATGGCTCGTGGCCCGGTAGCGGTGTTTGCTCCGTCGTTCGGGTTGGTGATGATTGTTGTTCCGACGATTGTGGGGCCGCTGATCGGACAGACCCTAAAAGGCATTGAAATGGCAGGGGTGGCGTTGGCCATACCCGCGGTCGTGCTGTTGTCCGGCGAGGGCCGACTGCCGAAACTGGGCGTTGTTCTCCGCAGCCCAGTCTTGGGCCTCGCTGCGGTGGTGGGCACCAGTGTCGGTACGGCGGGACTGTTTCTGACGCAGGCGGCACCCGAAGCCGGAGAGGTCCCAGCCTTCGTAGTGTTGGTCACCGGTGTGATGGTGATGCCGTGGATCCTCCGTCAGCGAACGGGTTCATTCTGGCCGGAGCGCGAAATCCTGGGATTCGGGTCGGTACTCGGCGCATCGAGTGCGGTGGCGTTCGTGCTTAGTACCGCCGCGTATCTCCGTGGCTCGGCTGCCGTCGTCTCAGCATTGATCGCGATGGCTCCGGTAGTGAGTGTGGTCATCTCGTGGCGGTTCCTCGGCGAACGCCTCCACGCGGTGCAGGTGCTTGGTGGGGCTTTCGGCATGGCGGCCGTGACAGCGTTCGCAATGGCCGGCTGATCGGCTCAGTTGGTTGCCCAACCGAGTTGATTGCACCCCGGCGCCGGGTGTGGGTGACGGTGAGTCGACCTGTAGGCGGGGTTCTGTCCACCGGCCCCTTACGGGGGTCCGGGTGGGTGACCATCCATCTGTGCGGCCAACCCGGGAGGATCCACGGGCGGACCACCCTCTCCCTGTTCGGCCTTGCTCCGGATGGGGTTTGCCGAGCCGACCGGGTCACCCCGGCCGCTGGTGCGCTCTTACCGCACCGTTTCACCCTCACCTGTGCTCGTCGTTCCGAAGAGTTCCGAGCCATCGGCGGTCTGTTCTCTGTGGCACTTTCCTGCGGGTCACCCCGACTGGCTGCAAGCCAGCATCCTGTCCTATGGAGCCCCGACCTTCCTCAGCACGGACGCCCCGGAGGGGTCCGGCCGCGGTCACCCGGTCAACTCACCGTCGGGTACCAGTCTGGCGGGAGATTTCCCTTGCGTCACCCGGCGCTGCGAACTAGCAACGCACGCGACATGGACACCCTTCTCGACACCCCCGTTCAGCCCGGTCTCGCCCCTTCATCGGTGACCCCGGCGGCCAGCTTGTCGGTGACCCGATCTGAGACCCTGACGGCAATGGACGTCGAGGCGCTCGAAGGAGTCGACACTTCCGGTCAGTGGTATCTCCGGGGTGCCTGTCGTGGCCTCGAGGCATCGATCTTCTACCCGGATCCCGACGTGACCGAGGACGTCGCCCGGGCACTCGCTGTGTGCGCGGCGTGCGAGGTGCGTGAGGTCTGCCTCGCCCACGCCCTGGGTCGCAGGGAATCCACCGGCATCTGGGGCGGGACGACCGAGCGTGAGCGCCGCAGGGTGCTGCGTCGGCGCCGTTCGGCCTGACCAGAACGACATGACTCTGGAAGACCACGGGGGCTGGCCCGGGCTGCTGGACCGGTTATGCCGTAGCGAGGACCTGTCAGCGCTCGAGACCGAGGCCATCCTCGGCGAGATCCTGAGTGGCGACGCCGAGCCTGCACAGATCGCTGGCTTTCTGGTTGGACTCAAGGTCAAGGGTGAGACGGCCGAGGAGACCAGCGGACTGGTTCGGGCAATGGTGTCCATGGCCGAACCACTGGCTCTCCCTGATGGCACGATCGACATCGTCGGCACCGGTGGGGTAGCGAGTCGCCGCGAGGCGACCCTGAACGTCTCGACCATGGCCTGTTTCGTGGCCGCCGGAGGGGGAGCGACGGTCTGCAAGCACGGCAACCGTCGGGCCTCGTCGACCTCGGGCGCCTTCGATGTACTCGAGGTTCTCGGCATCGATATCGACATTGCTCCAGACCAGTTGGCCGCACAGGTGGTCAAGCACCGGATCGGGTTTGCCTTCGCCCGGACGTTCCATCCGGCGATGCGGTTCGCCGGGCCCATCCGCGCTGGGCTGGGGATTCCGACGGTGTTCAACGTCCTGGGCCCACTTTCCCACCCCGGACAGCCAGTCCGTCAACTGATTGGTGCCGCCGATCCTGCTCTAGCCGACCGGATGGTCGAGGTCTTCCGGGTCAACGACTCGGTCCACACATGGGTGGTCACCGGCCATGCTGGTCTCGATGAGATTTCCCTGACCGGGCCGACACGGGTCCTTGAACTCCGCGAGGGGGCGGTCACCGAGTGGACGTTGGATCCGACCGACCTCGGGCTCTCACTGGCCGATCCGGTCGATCTGGCTGGTGGTGGCCCGGACCGCAACGCTGAGATCGCCCGGGCCTTGTTCGATGGTTCGGAGACTGGGGCACGTCGCGACATCGTGGCCCTAAACGCTGGCGCCGGTCTGGTGGTGGCCGGCATCGCCGACGGCATAGCGGATGGTCTGGAACGGGCCATGGCGGCACTTGCAGATGGGTCCGCCGGCGCGGTTCTGGACTCGATCTCGAGCTGAGGTCAGCAGTTCGCCGACCCTCCGGTCGGGCGGTCCCCGGTGTCGAGGAACTGGGTGACCAGGTGGGTGGCACACGGATTCCACGTGGAGGGTGCGTGCGTCCAGCGAGGGGACACGACCACCTCCACGTCATCGAGCCAGCGGGCAACGGTCTCGGCCCATCTGGCAGGGGTGATCGGGTCCAGTTCACCAGCCAGGATCAGTGTGGGGACCGCCGATCGCACGGGCGTCCGAGTCGCCGGATCGGAGGACGGAATCTTCCAAGCTGCGCACCGGGCCCGGAGCTCCGACCAGCGACCGTGTTCGGCCCGGTGGACGGGATCGTCGAGGTCGGTTGGTTCGAACGCCATCCCAGGGCGTTGGTCGCCGCACGTCACCGCGACCCACGCCCCCTCGGACAGGGTGTCACCGGCCGAGCGGCTGGTTCCGGCCGATGCGTCAACCGGCGCTAGGCGGTCCACGGCCTCTGCCAGACGTCCGGCATCGGCCAGTGCGATGGCTTCAGTAAGCGCCATCGGGCCGTCGGGGCGACTCAGAGTTCGGACGGACGCGGCCAGGAAGGCAGTGTCGTCGAAGGTGAGTGACCGGGCGTCGATCTGAACCACCGTCGGGTCGCGAGCCAGTCGGTCGAGTGTTCGACGAAGGGGTTCGAGAACTCCGACGGGACAGGAACCGTCGTCGGTGCAGCGGTCCTCGAGTTTGGCGAGAGCAGCGACGATCCCATCAGGTAGGTCGGCGGTCTCGTCGGCGTCGGGAGGCACAACGGAGTCCAGCGCCAGGGAGACGATGGCAGCATCGTCGATGCGGAGGAGCTCGAGAGCGATCCGTGTGCCGTACGAGACGCCATAGAGGTGCCACCGATCGATTGCCAGAACTCGACGGACGGCCACCAGGTCTGCGGCGATCCTTCCGACGGTCACAGTGGATGGTTCGAATCCAGCCGAGACCAGTCGGTTGCGACAGGCCCGGTCTTCGGCCAGACCTTCTGGCGCGTTGTCCTCGGGGCCGCGGTATTCCATCTCCGGGCAGTCCAGTGACGGGGTCGAGTTGCCACCGCCTCGTTGATCCACGAGGACCACGTCGTGGTTGGCGAGAAGCTCGGACCGGGGAGCGAGCCACCGATCCCGATCAGCGACAGCCCGGCCGCCGGGTCCGCCATGGAGGAAAAGGACTGGTGCCCGGTCGGGGTCGGGCCCGTGTAGGACGGCGACGGCGAGCGAAGCGCCGTCCACCTCGATCCGGTGGCAGGTGACCGTGAGTTCGGTGGGCACTGGCTGACCTGGGCAGTCGATATTGGTTGGGGCGGTCACCGGTCGGTCGCCGACAGACTCCTCGGGGGCGCACCCGACGAGGCTCAGGGTCAGGAGGACGGCCGTGATGACGCCGAGCAAGGAGGCGGCAGCGGGGCCTGACAGGGTGGAGACCATGGGTCGGAGGTAGGACCAGTCGGGGCGGCGGGGATCGGACACCACCAGACGGTAGTCAGCGTCTCGCTCTGGTCACGGGCCGTGCCCGGAAGGGGAGGGGTGGTCGGCGGACCGGTTCGGCCAGGACGCCGCCGTAGTGCTCAATCACGATCCGGCGGGGATCCGCTTGAGCCAGGAGGCGCAGGGGACCTGATCACGGCGGTCCAAAACGGAGGCCAGGGCGCCGACCGGGTCCCGTATCTCGACGGCCACATCCTCGAAGCGTTCATTGTTTGCCAGCAGCATCACCCGCTCGGCTGTGATGGTGGGACCATCACGGGAGGGCTGTCACAGCCGGTCGTCAAGATGATCCACATGAGCGATCAACATGAGATTAGGTACGAGATCCAGCACGAGAACCAGCACGGGAACGGCGACCGGGACTCGAGCGGTGAGGTCCTAGTGATCGACTGCGAGACCTGTTCCGAGCGGGATACCTCAACGTGCGACGACTGCATCGTGACTTTCCTGTGCGCGCGTGACCCTGACGATGCTGTGGTGGTCGATCTGGGCGAGTTCCGGGCGTTACGGGTACTGGGGGAGTCCGGCCTGGTGCCTCCACTTCGTCACTCGCACCGCACCTGACCAACCTCGGGGGCCCGACCGGCGTGGGAGGCTGAGACCATGTCGATCGGCCACCCCTCCGACAGGCCCGCGGCGGAATCCGCCGTCAGGTCGGAGGCCTTTCGCGATTCGCTCCTTGCGGTGGGTTCGTCCGCAGGATTGGACGCCATTGGCGTGGCCGGCGCCCACCCGTTCGATGACGTCCGACGGGAGATCGAACGACGCCGTGATGAGGGCCTCCACGGCGGCATGCAGTTCACCTTCCGGAACCCGGCCCGGTCGACCGACCCGACCCGGATCCTCGCCGGGGCACGCTCCCTGGTGGTTGGTGCACGACGGACCCCCGCGGCCCGTCTGGCTGAAGTAGGTGCCGGTCGGATGAGGATTGCCGCCTATGCCCGCCACGATCACTACGCCGACCTTCGTGCCTCGCTGCAGGTGGTGGCCGAGCGGCTCAGGTCTGATGGGTGGTTGGCCATCGTGGTCGCCGACGACAACTCGCTGGTCGATCGTGCGGCCGCGGTCCGGGCCGGTGTGGGTTGGTGGGGGAGGAACGCCAACGTGCTGGTGCCCGGCCGGGGAAGTTGGTTCGTGCTCGGGTCGGTGGTTACCGACGCGCCCCTGACGCCGTCGACCCCCCTAAACGACGGCTGCGGTACCTGCCGGCAGTGCCTCGACGGCTGCCCAACGGGTGCCATCCTCGACAACGGGGTGATCGACGCTCGACGTTGCCTCGCCTGGTTGGTCCAGGCACCGGGCCCCATCCCGAGGGAGTTCCGTGAAGCCCTCGGCGGACGGCTCTACGGTTGCGATGACTGTCAGGAGGTCTGCCCGGTTGGGCGCCCCGAACGGACCACCGATGGGAGGGAGGACCTCAGAGCGGACGTCGAGTCATCCGACGTGCTTGACGCCACCGACGACGAGCTCCTCGAACGGTTCGGACGGTGGTACATCGCTGAACGTGATCCTCGGTACCTACGCCGCAACGCTCTGGTGGCGCTGGGAAACACGGGATCGGGAACCGACCCCAACGTCGTACGCCGGATGCGACGTGCGCTGGACGACCCCGATCCACTCATTCGCAGCCATGCCGTCTGGGCGGCCGGTCGACTGGACCGGCTGGATTTGCTCGACGGGATCGACGACTCGGCGCCCGAGGTGGCCGAGGAGTTGGCCGCCTTGACCGGCAGGGTGGGGTCGTGAGGCGTCATCTTCTGGTTACCAACGACTTCCCACCAAAGGTCGGGGGCATCCAGTCCTACCTGTGGGAGCTCTGGAGGCGGCTGCCTGCTGACTCGGTGGCGGTGTACAGCACGCCGTACGAGGGTGCTAGCGAGTTCGACGCCGCGCAAGACTTCGCCGTGAGTCGAAGTCGTGAACCGGTCCTGTTGCCCACGCCGACGGTGTCGCGGCGGGTCGGCCGTCTCGCTGAGGCCCACGGGGCTGATCTGGTCATCTGGGACCCGGCGCTGCCGGTGGGTCATGCCGCCCCGAAGGTGGGTCGGCCCTACGCCGTCGTGCTGCACGGGGCCGAGGTGGCTGTTCCCGGACGGCTCCCCGGCACCCGCCAACTACTCCGACGGGTCCTGCGGGGGGCGTCGTTGGTCATCTGTGCTGGGCGGTACCCAGCAGCCGAGGCTGAACGGGCGGCCGGCCGGCCGCTCCCCACCGTGGTAGTTCCACCAGGTGTCGACACGGCTCGGTTCCAACCGCTCGACTCGGCCGAGCGTGCATCGGTCCGTGACGAGTTGGGCCTACCGGTGGATGCCCCGCTCGTGGTGAGCGTCAGCAGGTTGGTGCCCCGAAAGGGAATGGACACCCTCATCCGTGCCGCGGCGCGACTTCGTGACCGGGTTCCCGACGTGGTGGTGGCCATTGCCGGTTCGGGACGTGACCGGGCGCGCCTCGAGGGATTGGTCGCCTCGACCGGCGCTCCTGTACGGCTTCTGGGCCGGGTCCCCGACGAAGTCCTTCCGGGTCTCTACGGAGCGGGAGACGTGTTCTC
>Ga0208948_1000585_pt1 | contig 16601 bp, 17 predicted proteins | sample AOAMet11_17_M020_2_FD_188228 | JGI IMG/M metagenome (GOLD analysis project Ga0208948, IMG submission 188228) | Ammonia-oxidizing marine microbial communities from Monterey Bay, California, USA - CAN11_17_M020 (SPAdes) | ecosystem: Environmental > Aquatic > Marine > Intertidal zone | place...
AACATCATCAAAAATTGGCATCCAATCAAATCTATAATCAATTGCAACATAAGTTAATAAGTGGATTGTTGCATAAAAAAAAACAAATAATCCCATCATTCTTCTAAATTTTATCCATACATTTAAATTGGTTAATCTTTTTAAAGGACTCATAGCGAGTGTTAGGCAAATAAAAATTAATGTCCATTCACCCGTGTGATGTGTAATTTCTTTAACTGGTTCAGGACCTAATTGATTAAAATATATCTTGTAAACAATTATTAAAAATGGAACTAAACTTAAAAAAAAAACACCAGGTTTAAAATATTTTTCCATTAAAAATATTTTCTTAAATCCATGCCAGTATATAAATTCGCAACTTCATCGGCATAACCATTAAACATTAAAGTTTTTACCCTGGGTGCAAAAATATCATTTCCAATAACTCTTTCGGTAGCTTGAGACCATCTAGGATGATCCACATTTGGATTAACATTTGAATAAAAACCATATTCTCTAGGTGAGGCTCTCATCCACGAGGAAGTAGGCATCTTTTCAACTAATTTAATCTTAACAATTGCTTTTGCACTTTTAAAACCATACTTCCATGGAAGAAAAATTCTCAAAGGTGCACCATTTTGATTGGGTAGTTTTTTATTATATAAACCTGTAACTACAGTTGTTAAAGGATGCATTGCTTCATCAATTCTTAATCCTTCTTTGTAAGGCCATTTTAAAACTGGGTATTTTTGACCTCTCATTTGCTCAGGATCATAAACACTTTCAAATTCAACAAATTTTGCCTTAGAGGTAAAATTTACTTTTGATAAAAGTTGATTTAAAGAAAAACCCATCCAAGGTATCACCATTGACCATCCTTCAACACATCTAAGACGATATACTCTTTCTTCAGAAACAAACATTTCTGAAATTTCTTCCATCGATAAGCTAATAGGATTTTCCACTTCACCTTCAACAGTTATATTCCATGGACTTGTTTTGAAATTTTGTGAGTTTTTGTAGGGATCTTTTTTTGATGTGCCAAATTCATAATAATTATTATATGTTGTGATATCTTTGTAGCTAGTAAGTTTATTCTCTTCATCAGATCTTGCGTTATTGATAAATGGAATAGAGGATAGAGCAACAGATCCAGCACCTAAACTCATTGATTTAATAAAGTTTCTTCTATTTCTATAAATTCTTTCAGGAGTAATTTCTGAATATCTAATTTTTTTCATATTGAATTGGATTTCCTTTTAACCAGTCAGCTTCATTATTTTGATAGTGTTCTTTTTTCCAAATAGGTGATCTTTTTTTAATTTCCTCAATAATGTAACGAGATAAAATATAAGCTTCATCACGATGTTTGCACGCAACAGCAATAATTATGCTTACTTCACCAAGATCTAAATAACCTTTTGCATGTTCGATAAATACAGCTTTATCCTTAATACCTAGCTTTTTATCTGCCTCATTATAAATTTCTTCAAAACTTTTTATAACAAGTGAGTCATGGCTATCATAAGTTATTCCTATTACACTTTTATTATTATTTTGATTTCTTACTGTTCCTGAAAAAAATATTGATGCACCAAAGTCAGAAGAAGAAATAAATTTTTCCGCTTCAACAATTGAAAGCTTTTTATCTTTAATATTTATTATTTTTGTATGAAGCATTAGCCTCCTCCGATAGGAGGGATAATAGCAATTTTTTCATTATTTGTGATTTTATAATTGTCGCTAATTATATTATCATTTGAACAAAAAGCTGATGAATTTACAATTTTTATAAAGTTTTCATTACCTTTAAAATTTATATCCAAATAATCTAATATCTTATTTCTGACATCTTTAATTGATGAACCGTTTTCAATATCAAGTTCTAATGAATTTTGATCACTAAAATCTCTACTTGCACCAAACAGTTCTATTATTACTTTCATTAGATTTATTATAACTAAAATAGTTCTTTTAGAAATTCTGGAAGCCCATCTGGGTTTTTCCATAAACCACTTTTGCCACCTTCTTTAATTAATAATTTAACATTATCGATTTCTAAATGAGGATTAACTATTTTACTTAAATCATAAATAGTGATTAAAGCAGCGTTTACACCCATAATAGCTTCCATCTCAACACCTGTTTTTGCATAAGCGGAAACAACACAAAATACTTCAAGTGAATTATCTTCATTATTCATAATAATTTTTGTTGCAGTATGATCAATTGGTAGTGGGTGGCACAAAGGTATTAATTCGCTTGTTTTTTTAACTCCTAACACGGCAGAAACTTCTGCCAGAGTTATAGGATCTCCTTTTGGCATTTCTTTATTTTTAATAAGATTGAAAACTTCTTTACCAACATATATTTTTCCAGAGGCTAGGGCTCTTCTATATGTTTCTTTTTTAGCTGACACATCTACCATATTAAAAGTATTCTTTTTAAAAATCTCTTCCGCCCAATCTTTCAAATCTTTTTTATTAACTATCTTTAAATTACTCAAATTAACCGCCTGTAGTTGATAGATTTTTTGTTAAACCAGTTTCACCGATTTCTAAATAATGTGACTCTTTCTTAAAATTAAGTTGTTTTAATATTAGATCTTTTAATTCTTCTATTTGATTATCTTTTTGCATTAAATGACGAATGTTTATTCCAGTATTACCAAACAAACATAATCTCAAATCACCTTTTGCAGTTATTCTTAGTCTATTACAGCTTTTACAAAAATCTTTTGAGTAGGGAGCAATAACACCAAATTTACCTTTAAATTTTGGATTTAAATAATTTTTTGCTGGTCCTGCATCTTTACCAAATGTTTGAATAATCCAATTATTATTATTTAGATAATCTGTAAATTTTTTTGATGGGACGTGATATTTATTGAAATAGTCTAAATTATCTCCTGTTTGCATTAGCTCTATATATCTAAAATCTATTTCATTATTTTTTATAAATTGAGCCCAACTATCAAAGTCCTGCTCTGAATCATTTATTCCTTTTAATAAAACAGCATTAATTTTAATGTTTTTGAAATTTAATTTTTGTAAATTTTTTATCCCTCTAAGAATTTCTTCTAGTCTGTCATGACCAGTAATCTTTTTAAAAGTTTTGGGATCTAAACTATCGATACTAATGTTAATCCCATCTAATCCACTATTTTTAATATCATTTGCTATTTTATCTAATTTATAACCATTTGTAGTTATTACAGTTTTTTTTATTCCTGAATTTTCTTTAATTATTTTAATTATTTCAAAAAAGTCTTTTCTAATAGTTGGTTCGCCACCAGTTAATCTTATTTTTGATACTCCTAATTCTGATAGTGCTCTTGCTAATCTTTTAATTTCTTCTGTATTTATAAAAGTCCTGTTATCACTTTTATCAATTTTATATCCATCAGGTAAACAATAACCACATTTAAAGTTACAAACATCAGAAATTGAAAGTCTTATATAAGGAAATTTTCTACCGAAACTATCTTTAAGAATATTCATATGTTATATAGCCTATTATTGATTAAATAAACGATGAGTCAAATTTTAAATACTAATGAGATTAAAGAATTTAACAAGAATGGTGCCATCCTTCTTAAAAGTAAATTTGACAAAAAATGGATTGAAAAATTAAAAGTTGGTATTAATAAAGCGAAAGCTAATCCTAGCCCAAGATTTACTAACCACACTAAAGATAAAAATTTACCAAGTTATTTAGAAGATTTTTGGACTTGGGATTTACACAAGGAATTCACAGATTTTGTCTACAATTCCCCAACTGCAAAAATTGCTTCAGAGTTATTAGAGGCTAAAAAAATTAATTTAGTAATGGATAATTGGTTTTTTAGAGAGGCTGGATCAAAATCTAAACCCCCATTTCATCATGATATTTCATATTTTGATTTTGATGGTTCTATGTGTGTGTTGTGGCTACCTTTAGAACCAGTTAAAAAACAAGATGGTATAGCTTGGGTTAAAGGTTCTCATTTATGGGATAGATTATTTTTAAGAACAAGGTTTAATGATGGTCATCAAGTCGATGGTATAGCAGGTGAAGTAAATGGAAAAAAATATGAAATTACACCTGATATATTAAAAAATAAAAGTGATTATGAATTTTTAGAATGGGATTTAGAGTTAGGAGACTGTGTTTTTTTTGATATTAGAGCTTTACATGGTGCTCTTCATGAAACTACGCCAAGCACTGACATTAATAGATTTACTTTAAGAATGGCAAAAGAAAATTCAAAAATTATTTATCGAGGTGATTGGGCAAGAGAAGAAAGAGCTATTATGGAAGCAAATGGATATAAAAATGGAGATAATTTATCTGGAAATATGTTTCCAAAACTTTGGCCATTAGGTTAAAAGTATAAAAATATTTTATAAAATTATGTACAGTAAATTTGGACAATTCATTGATGGCAAATGGACAGCATCTCAAGATAACAGCACTTATGAAGTTATAAACCCTGCAACAGAGGAAGTTTTGGGTCATGCATCCAAGGCTACGCCTGCAGATGTAGAAAGAGCATTAAAATCATCAGAACAAGGACTTCAAGTTTGGAAAAAAATTACACCATGGCAAAGGGCATATATACTTAGAAAAATTGCAGATAAGATTAGAGAAAAAAAAGATATTCTAGCTAAATGGATGACTTTAGAAAATGGGAAACCTTTAGCTGAAGGTCTGGGTGAAACTAATGGAGCAGCAGATATTTTTGAATGGAATGCTGAAGAGACAAAAAGAATTTATGGACAAACAATAGAGAGCAGGTTTGAAGATACTAGAGTTCATGTCTATTATCAGCCAGTTGGAGTTGTTGCCGCATTATCTCCTTGGAATTTTCCATTAATTTTAGCGGCTAGAAAAATTTCTACAGCTCTTGCAGCAGGTTGTTCAGTGATCATTAAACCAGATACAATCACCCCTGGTGTTGTTATGGAATTAGTAGATATTTGTAGAGAATGTGGTGTACCACCTGGCGCAGTGAATCTTTTATCTGGTGATCCACCAAGTATAGCTTCGCAATTAATGCAATCTGATATTATTAAAAAAGTTTCCATTACCGGCTCTGTTAGAGTTGGAAAATTAATACTTAAACAGGCTGCAGACAAAGTTCAAAGAGTGACAATGGAATTAAGTGGTCATTCACCTTTTATTGTTTTTGATGACGCAGATGTAAAAAAGGCAGCAGATATGGCAATTGCAGCTAAATTTAGAAATAATGGACAGGTGTGTATTTCTCCTAATAGATTTTATATTCATGAGAATAAAAAAAACGAATTCATAGATTTGTTTGTAGAAAAAACTAAAAAGTTAAAAATTGGAAATGGCATAGATCCTGATACCCAGTTAGGTCCATTAACAACCCAAAAAAGATTAAATGAAGTTGAGGCTCTTGTTGAAAAAACTAAGCAAGAAGGAGCAAAAGTTTTACTAGGTGGTAAAAGACCAGCAGACTTTAACAAAGGTTTTTTTTATGAACCAACTATTTTTGATGATGTAAAAGATGATTTTACCATTATGAAAGAGGAACCATTTGGTCCTTTGGTTCCAATGTTATCATTTAAATCTTTTGATGAAGTGATTGAAAGAGCTAATAATCATGAACTTGGATTATGCAGTTATGTATGTACTAACTCAATGGAAACTGCACATTTAGCATCTGAACAACTTGAGACTGGGTCTGTAGCAGTGAATACTGGTTTTGTCGCTATAGCTGAAGCACCTTTTGGAGGAATAAAGCAAAGTGGTTATGGAAGAGAAGGTGGATCTAACGCAATAAAAGATTACCTAAATGTAAAATATACCCACTTAGGCATTAAAGGATAAATTTCAAAATTTTCATAAATGATACAATTTGATTTAAAAAATAGAGTTGCCATCATAACAGGCGGAGCGCAAGGATTTGGCTTTTCAATTGCTGAAAGATTTATTCAATCTGGTGCAACTGTAATAATTTGGGATTTAGACGAAGATGCAGCAAAAGGAGCAAAAGAAAAATTAAAATCAGATAATTTAAGCTATCAAATTTTAGATGTTACAAATCCAGATCAAATTGATCAAAATTTAAAAGTAATTGAAAATAAGTTTAATAAAATTGATATTTTTATTAACAATGCTGGTATTGCTGGATTAAATACAACAGTTGCCAAATACCCTTTGGATGAATGGAAAAAAGTTATAAATTTAAACTTAAATTCAGTATTCTACTGTTGCAAAGCTATTGTGCCAATTATGGAAAAAAATAATTATGGAAGAATAGTAAACATATCATCTATTGCAGGTAAGGAAGGAAATCCCAACGCAAGTGCTTATAGCAGCTCTAAAGCTGGAGTTATCGCTTTAACAAAATCATTAGGTAAAGAATTGGCACAAACAAATATTGCAGTCAACTGTGTAACACCGGCAGCTGCAAAAACACGAATTTTTGATCAAATGACTGAGGAGCATATCAATTATATGCTTTCTAAAATTCCAAGGAACAAATTCGCAAAAGTTAAAGAATTAGCTTCTTTGGTTACATGGCTATCAAGTGAAGAAAATTCATTTTCAACTGCAGCAGTTTTTGATTTAAGTGGTGGAAGGGCCACATATTAGTCGTGCAAATAGGAATTGATGTAGGTGCTACAAAAATTGAAAGTGTTGTACTTGAAGAAGATGGTAATGAAAAACACAGATCGAGAACAGAATGTCCTAAAGATTACTTGTCAATCATAAGCACAATAAAAGATATTCATCATAATCTAGAAAAAGAATTTCAAACAGACTTACCAATTGGTGTTTGTCATCCTGGAATACATTCCCCACAAACAGGTTTGGTTAAAAATGCTCCAAATTGTTATTGGCTAGAGAAAAAACCTTTTCAAAGTGATTTACGTAAAGCATTAGGTAAAGAAGTATTTTGTGAAAATGATGGAAATTGTTTTGCTTTATCAGAGGCAATAGATGGTGCGGGTAAACATTATAAAATTGTATATGGAATTATTTTAGGTTCAGGAGCTGGAGGTGGTTTGGTAATAGATAAACAAATTGTAAGTGGGCCTAATGGAGTAGCTGGGGAATGGGGTCACAATCAAATTCCATATTTTGCTGCAAAAAAAGAAAACTTTAATTCTAACAATGCTAGAGAAGCAGAAGTTGAAAGTTTTATTTCAGGCCTAGGTATGGCAAAAAGATTTAATAAAATTTATGGAAAAAATTTAAAAACAAATGAAATTTTTGAGCTTAATAGAAGACATGATTTAGATGCGGAGAGATTTGTAGATGATTTTAAATTAAATCTAGCAATGTCACTATCTACAATCATAAATATTTTAGACCCAGATGCTTTTATTTTTGGTGGAGGAGTTTCAAATGAAATTGATTTTTTGAGTGAAATTGAAAATATGGTTAAAAAATTTGTAATAGGTAAAGAGTATGATGGTGTTTTTTTAAAACCCAAATATGGAGACGCGAGTGGTGTAAGGGGTGCTGCGAGATTAGGTAGAAGAACTACTTATTAAAGATTCAATTTAAAGTTGAAATTAAAAAAAAATAATATTCAAAAAAATTAAATATTAAAAAAAAAAATTATATAAATTAGATACAAACCATAGGTTGTAGACAAATTATTCAATATCAATTTTTTTTTATAAATATACCTTCTCTTTTTAATTAAAAATAATGAGGAGAAGATAAATGAAAAAAATAATAATTGCTATTTTAGCAATAGTTTTAGCTCCAACACTTTCTTATGCTGGATCTAAAGCTGAAGTACTTCACTGGTGGACATCAGGTGGAGAAGCAAAAGCATTACAAGTTTTAAAAGATGATTTTGCTGCACAAGGTGGTGAGTGGAAAGATATGCCAGTTTCAGGTGGTGGTGGAGATGCTGCTATGCAAACATTAAAAGCAAGAATCGTAGCTAATGATGCACCAGCTGCTGCTCAAATTAAAGGACCAACTATTCAAGCTTACGATAGAGAAGGTGTTGTAGCTCCATACAATATTGATGCTGTAGCTAAAGCTGAAGGTTGGGACAAACTTTTAAGTAAACAAGTAGCTGATCATATGAAGTGTGATGATGGAAAAGCATATTGTGCTGCTCCTGTAAACATTCATAGAATTGACTGGTTCTGGGCTAACAAAAAAGTTTTAGACTCTAATGGAATTAAAATGCCATCTTCATGGGCTGAATTCAATGCTGCTGCTGATAAGCTTCAAGCAAAAGGAATTATTCCTTTAGCACATGGTTCTCAACCTTGGCAAGATGCAACAGTTTTTGAAGCTGTAGCACTTGGTATTGGTGGAAATGATTTTTACAAAAAAGCATTTGTAGATGCTGATGTTGCGACATTGGGTGGATCTACGATGGTAAAAATTTTTGATCAAATGAGAAAACTTAAAGGTTACACAGATGCTGGTTCTCCAGGAAGAGACTGGAACGTTGCAACTGGAATGGTTATGGAAGGCAAAGCTGCATTCCAACTTATGGGTGACTGGGCAAAAGGTGAATTTGCTGCAGCTGGTTTAAAACCTGATGTAGACTATTACTGTGCAGCTACTCCATCTAACAATGGATACCTATACAATGTAGACTCATTCATTTTCTTTAAAATCAAAGGTAAAGAAAAAGTTGAAGGTCAAAAACTTCTTGCAAGTTTAATCATGGGTAAAGAGTTCCAAAAAGTTTTCAACATTTACAAAGGATCAATTCCCGCAAGACTTGATGTCCCTATGGATGATTTTGATAAATGTGCGAAAAAATCTAACTCAGATTTAAATACTGCAGCAGCAAAAGGTGGATTACTTCCTAGTTTTGCTCACGGTATGACTTTAGAACTTGGTGTAAAAGGTGCAATTCAAGACGTTGTAACTGAACACTTTAACTCAAACATGTCTTCTCAAGATGCTGTTAAGAAATTATCAGCTGCTGTTAAGGCTGCAAGTTAATCAAAGTAGTTAATCTAAATTATCATGCGCTATTTTATAGCGCATGATTTAATCTTTAATTAATTTTTTATGTATTGGTTGAAAAGAAATTTACCCAGATTAGTGATAGCACCATCGTTTGGCGTAATTGCTTGGTTTGTTTATGGTTTCATTTTTTGGACAATTTATATTTCTTTTACTAAATCAAAATTATTACCTAAATATGAATTTTGGGGTATTGACCAATATTTTAGACTTTGGTCGATGCCAAGATGGCATGTAGCAGTTGAAAATTTATTTATTTTTACTGTATTATTTATAATTTTATGTGTTTTTATAGGTATCGTACTAGCTATTTTGTTAGATCAAAAAATTAGAGCTGAGGGTTTTTTAAGAACGATTTATCTATATCCAATGGCTTTATCATTTATTGTGACTGGCACAGCTTGGAAATGGATATTAAATCCGTCATTAGGAATTGAAAAATTTGCTCAAGATATTGGTTTCGAAACTTTTACATTTGACTGGTTAGTAACACCAGGCATGTCTATTTACACAATAGTAATAGCAGGTGTTTGGCAATCTTCAGGTTTTATAATGGCTATTTTTCTTGCTGGATTAAGATCTGTGGATGATGAGATAATTAAGGCAGCCAAAATAGATGGTGCAGGAATAGTATCAGTTTATACAAAAATTATTTTACCTATGATGAGACCAGTGTTTATGAGCGCACTTGTTATATTGGTTCACTTGGCAATTAAAAGTTATGATCTAGTAATTGCATTAACAGCAGGTGGCCCAGGAATTTCATCAGATATGCCCGCAGTATTTATGACTCAAATGGCATTTCATAGAAGTGAAATTGGTTTAGCTTCAGCAAGTGCAATAATGATGTTTTTAACAGTTTCAGCAATCGTTGTTCCATATTTGTATTCAGAATTAAAAAGAGAAGATGACAGAAAATAATATTCAAACTTATAAAGATTTAGAAAAATCATCTAATACAAAAAAATTAATTTATAGATGGATATTGTTTATAATTTTAGGAATTTTTGCTTTGTATTACATTACACCATTATATGTGATGATAGTTACTTCTTTTAAAACTATGGAGGAAATTAGACAGGGAAATTTATTTTCTTTACCAAGCTCTTTAGATTTAAGTTCATGGGATGTAGCATGGAGTGGTCAAGGTTTTTCAGCTGGTGATGTATATTTAAAAACATATTTTTGGAACTCTGTAAAATTAGTGGTCCCTGGCGTAATTATCTCAACTATATTAGGAGCGATTAATGGATATGCTTTAACAAAATGGAGATTTAAGGGAGATAGTTATATATTTTTATTATTCTTATTTGGAACATTCATCCCTTATCAAGCAATACTACTTCCAATGTCTAGAACTTTAGGGTTCCTAGGTATATCAAATTCTATTTATGGATTGATTTTAGTTCATGTAGTTTATGGTTTATGTTTTACAACACTATTTTGTAGAAATTATTATATTTCTATTTCAGATGAAATTGTGAAAGCTGCTAGAATAGATGGGGCAGGTTTTTTTAAAATATTTTTTAAAATCATGTTACCGATCTCAGCTCCAATTTTAGTAGTTACTATCATTTGGCAATTTACCATGATTTGGAATGATTTTTTATTTGGTGCCACATTTACATTTGGTGAAGAAGCCCCAATACAAGTTGCTTTAAATAATATGGTTTTAACAAGCTCTAGTGTTAAAAGATATAACGTTGATATGGCTGCAGCAATCATAGCTGGGTTTCCAACATTAGTTGTTTATGTTTTGGCAGGTAAATATTTTATTAGAGGATTAACAGCAGGGTCAGTGAAAGGATAACAAAATGGCAAATTTAAAGATAAATGACATTAATAAAAACTTTGGATCTACAGAAGTTTTAAAAGGAATTAATTTGGATATAAATGATGGTGATTTCCTTGTTTTATTAGGGCCATCTGGATGTGGAAAATCAACATTATTGAATACTATTGCTGGATTAGAAACTTCTAATAGTGGTGATATTTTAATAGATGATTACCGTGTTAATGACATGGAACCTAGTGATAGGGATATAGCTTTAGTGTTTCAATCATACGCCCTTTATCCTGCTATGACGGTGAAAAAAAATGTTACATTTGGATTAGAGCAGAGAAAGACACCTAAAGATAAAATTGAAGAGTCTTTAAATAGAGTATCAAGTTTATTGAAAATAAATGAACTCTTAGAACGAAAACCATCCCAATTATCTGGTGGTCAAAGACAGAGAGTTGCTATGGGTAGAGCTTTAGTTAGAGATCCTAAAGTATTTTTATTTGATGAACCATTATCTAATTTGGATGCAAAATTAAGAGTTGAAATGAGAAGAGAGATTAAGAAGCTTCATCAAAATTTGAAAACAACTGTTGTATATGTGACCCATGACCAAACTGAAGCTATGAGTTTGGGAACAAATATTGCAATAATGAATCATGGTGTAATCCAACAATGTGATACGCCAAAAAATATTTATAATACTCCTAGTAACATTTTTGTTGCAGATTTTATTGGGTCTCCTTCGATGAATCTAATTAAAGGAAAATTAATAAACCAGAATGGAGAATTGTTTTTTTCAAGTAACGATCAAACTAAAATTCCATTAAATAAATATAATTTTAGAAATAAAATTAATGAAGATGAAAAAGAAATAACCTTAGGTATTAGACCAGAGCATATTTATATTGAGAAAAATGCATCTGATAATTTCGAAATTAAAGTTAAATCAGAACTTTCTGAGTATATTGGTCATGAGCAAATAATAACTTTTGATTTTTCAGGACAACAATTACTTGGGAAATTTTCATCAACTATCGATATTGATATTAATAAAGAATTTAAATTAAATATAGATATTAATCAGCTTTCAGTATTTGATACATTGACTGAAGAAAGAATATAATTGTGAAGGTTAAATACTCAGATTTAAAGAATAAAAGAATTTTTATCACAGGTGGTGGTTCTGGAATTGGTGCTTCTATAGTTGAACATTTTTGTGAACAAGAAAGTGAAGTATATTTTGTTGATATAAATGTAAAAGACTCAAAAAAATTAATAAATATCATCGATAAAAAAAAATTTAATAAACCAACATTTATTGAATGTAATTTATTAGATATTAAAAAATTACAAAAAATAATAAAAAAAATAGTTTCATCTAAAGGAACAATACATTCACTTATTAATAATGCAGCAAATGATGAAAGACACACAACAGAAGAAGTTGATGAAAAATATTATGAGAATAGGATGGCAATAAATTTAAAACATTATTTTTTTGCAGCTCAAGAAGTTGTCAAAGGTATGAAAAAAGATAAAAATGGATCAATTGTAAATTTAAGTTCAGTTTCCTGGATGTTAGGCGAAGGTGACAAAGTTATTTATGAAACTGCTAAATCAGCCGTTGTTGGCTTAACAAGATCATTTGCTCAAGAGTATGGGAAATACAATATAAGAACCAATTCTGTTGTACCTGGATCCATTGCAACTGAAAGACAAATTAAACATTGGCTTACACCTAAATATAAAAAGTTAATATTAGAAAAACAGGCCTTAAAACGACAGCTAAAACCTGAAGATGTTGCAAAACTAGTATTGTTTTTATCTTCAGACCAGTCCTCAGGATGTACCAAACAAAGCTTTGTTGTTGATGGTGGAATAACATAAAAAATAAAAGTGAAAAAATTTAAGCTTAGAAGTAAAGAATGGTTTGATAATCCTGATGATCCTGGTCTTACAGCTTTGTATTTGGAGCGATATTTAAACTACGGATTAAAAAGAGAAGATCTTCAGTCAGGAAAACCAATCATTGGAATAGCACAATCTGGTAGTGATCTCTCACCATGTAATAGACATTTTCAAGCATTGAGCAAAACAATTAAAGATGGAATACGAGAAGCTGGTGGAGTTCCAATGGAATTTCCAACTCATCCAATTCAAGAAACTGGCAAAAGACCTACGGCAGCACTTGATAGAAATCTATCATATTTATCTTTAGTAGAAGTTTTGTATGGATACCCAATTGATGGAGTTATTCTTACAACAGGTTGTGATAAAACCACGCCCGCAGCATTGATGGCTGCTGCAACTGTAAACATTCCATCAATAGTATTATCAGGTGGGCCAATGTTAGACGGAAATTATAAAGGAAAAAAAGCTGGCTCAGGTACAATTATTTGGGAAGCAAGAAAATTACATGCAAAAGGTGAAATTGATTATGATGAGTTCATGGATATGGCGGCAGCTTCAGCTCCAAGCATAGGGCATTGTAATACAATGGGAACAGCATCTTCAATGAATTCAATCGCAGAAGCTTTAGGAATGTCACTTCCAGGAGGAGCAATAATTCCAGCTCCCTATAAAGAGAGAACAGATATTTCTTTTAAAACTGGAAAACGAATTGTTGAAATGGTTTTTGAAAATTTAACGCCATCAAAGATAATGACAAAAGAAGCATTTGAAAATGCAGTTTATGTTGCAAGCGCTATTGGCGCCTCAAGTAATTGCCCACCTCATCTTACAGCTATAGCAAGACATATGGGTGTTGATTTTAATTTAGACCAATGGGAAAAATTAGGACACAGCATTCCTTTATTAGCAAATTGCCAACCCGCTGGAGAACATCTTATGGAAGGTTTTTTTAAAGCTGGGGGTATTCCAGCCATCATGAAAGAATTAATTAAAGACAAAAAACTTAACGTCAAAGCTTTAACAGTTACGGGTAAAACTATGGAAGAAAATTTAAATATTAAAATTGATGTTAATAGAGATGTTATTAAATCATATGAAAATCCATTATCTCATAATGCAGGCTTTATTGTAATGAAAAGCAATTTCTTTAGTTCGGCTGTAATGAAAACTTCTGTTATTAGTTCCGAATTCAGAGAAAGATATTTATCAAATAAAGATAGTTTAAATATTTTTGAGGTAAAAGCTGTAGTTTTTGAAGGACCTGAAGATTATCATGCAAGAATAAATGATGATAATTTGAATATTGATGAAAATTCAATTTTAATTATCAGAGGTTGCGGACCTGTTGGCTATCCAGGATCAGCTGAAGTAGTAAATATGCAACCACCTGATAAGCTTTTAAAAAAAGGCATTAATACACTTCCAACTTTAGGTGATGGAAGACAAAGTGGGACATCAGAAAGTCCGTCCATACTAAATGTTTCACCAGAGTCGGCTGTAGGAGGAGATTTATTAATAATTAAAACTGGTGATAAAATTAAGATAGATTTAAATGATAGTAGAATAGATTTATTAGTGTCAAATGAAGAAATTAAGAAAAGAAAAGAAAACACTAAATTACCTATTCTAGAAAATCAAACACCATGGCAGGAAATTTCAAGAAAAATGGTAGGTCAATTGGAAACTGGTAGCTGTTTAGAAACTGAAACTGTTTTTTTAGATATAACTAATACAAAAGGAATGCCGAGACATTCTCATTAGAAAGGAACCTATGACAAAAAGACTTAAAGATAAAAATATTTTAGTTACAGCAGCGGGACAAGGAATTGGTAAAGCAACAGCTATAGCATTTCACAATGAAGGAGCTAACGTTATTGCAACTGATATTAACGACAAAACTTTAGAAGTTTTAAACAAAGAATATCCAAATATAAAAATACAAAAACTTGACTCAACACAAAATAATGAAATCTTAAAATTTGTTAAAACATTAGATAAAATTGATGTTTTGTTTAATGCTGTTGGTTTTGTTCATCACGGCAGTATTTTAGAATGTGAAGAAAAAGATTGGGATTTTTCTTTTGATGTAAATGTTAAATCTATGTATTTTATGTGCAAAGCAATATTACCAATGATGATTAAACAAAACGCAGGGAGTATTATTAATGTTTCTTCTTGCGCATCAAGCTTTAAAGGTTTTCCTAATAGATTTGTTTATGGAACTACAAAAGGAGCAGTAATTGGATTAACTAAATCAATTGCAGCAGATTATGTTAAACAAAATATTAGATGTAATTCTATAGCACCAGGAACAGTTTTTTCACCATCTTGGCAAGATCGAGTTAATCAAAGTCCAGATCCAGTGCAAGCTAAAAAAGATTTTATAGCAAGACAACCCATGGGAAGACTAGGTACAGCAGAAGAAATTGCAGCAGTTGCAGTTTATTTAGCTAGTGATGACTCCACATTTACAACAGGCACTACTATCTCAGTTGATGGCGGAATTTCAATTTAATTAAACACAGGATAATTATGAAACTTTTAAGAGTAGGAAAAAAGGGAAAAGAAAAACCAGCAATATTAGATAAAGATGGAAAAATTAAAGATATTAGTTCTCATGTAAAAGATTTAAATCCTGATTTTTTAAACTTTAAAACTATATCTGAATTAAGAAATATTGATTTAAAGTCATTACCAGAACTTTCTTCTAGTGACAGAGTAGGGTCGTGTATTACAAAGCCAGGTAAGTTTGTTGCAATTGGTTTAAATTTTTCTGATCATGCAGCAGAGTCTAATTTACCAGTTCCATCAGAACCAATAATGTTTATGAAAGCTACTAGTTCAATTAATGGTCCAAATGATAATATAGAAATTTTACCTAATTCTAAAAAACTAGATTGGGAAGTGGAATTAGGAATAATTATTGGAAAAGAAACAAAACACATTGAACAAAATCAAGCACAAGATCATATATTAGGTTATTGCTTGGTAAATGATGTAAGTGAGAGAGAGTGGCAAATTGAAAAGATGGGACAATGGGTTAAAGGAAAATCTCATGATACTTATGGACCTATTGGGCCGTATTTAGTTACAAAGGAAGATATAAAAGACATTAATAATTTGAACATGTCCTTAGATGTAAATGGAGAGAGAATGCAGACTGGAAACACTAATACAATGATTTTTAATGTTGATGTTATTGTAGCGTATGTGAGTAAGTTTATGTCATTACAAGCTGGAGATATAATTACTACAGGAACTCCTCCAGGAGTTGGTATGGGTAAAAAACCACAATTATTTTTAAAAGCTGGAGATGAATTGAGATTATCTATAGATAATTTAGGTGAGCAAAACTCAAAAATTGTTTCTTTGTAATTTTATTGATGAATAAAATTGTCACTTCTGACCCAAAAATACTTTGGAAATTAAAGTGTAAATTGGGCGAAGGTACATTGTGGGTTAAAGAACATAATTCAATTTATTTTGTAGATATAAAAATGAAGAAATTTTTTTCATTAGATATAAAAAAAAATAAAAAGAAAATATTTTCAGTAAATAAAGAAATTGGTTTTTTAGCACACGTCAAAGGATTTGTTTTTGTTTTAGGTCTACAGGGCGAGTTGAGAATACAAAATATAAAAACAAAAAAAATAATCAAATCGATTTATATTGAAAAAAATCTTAGATTAAACAGGATTAATGATGGAAAAACAGATCCTGCAGGAAATCTTTGGTTTGGTACAATGGATAATCTTGAGAGAAAGATTGAAAAAGGTTCACTTTATAAATTAGATAAAAAACTGATGATGACTAAAGTTGATAGTAATTATAGAATTACGAATGGACCAGCATTTATTGATCAATCAAATTTTTATCATACAGATAGTTCAAAAAAAATAATCTATAAGATTAAGATTAACAAAAACAATAAGATAACAAATAAAAAGATATTTAAAAAATTTAAAGC
>Ga0208948_1000590_pt1 | contig 16544 bp, 11 predicted proteins | sample AOAMet11_17_M020_2_FD_188228 | JGI IMG/M metagenome (GOLD analysis project Ga0208948, IMG submission 188228) | Ammonia-oxidizing marine microbial communities from Monterey Bay, California, USA - CAN11_17_M020 (SPAdes) | ecosystem: Environmental > Aquatic > Marine > Intertidal zone | place...
ATTAGCGCCTGTCTCATTTGTCGCTGGCGTGACCGAATCCGGTTCGGACTTCTGCTCTGGCTTGACAATCGACTCCGCTGCGAGCTTTCCATCGGACCACATTATCCGCCGCAGTTTACTCCGGAGTTCATCGTTCCCGCTGAACTTCTCCGCTAATATATCCCCGACACCTTTGATAACATCGTCGACTGAATTCAATCCTTTATCGACCCGCACAAACTCAGTCGCTCGCGTGGCAATCTCGACATCAGGAGAGTTCGCCTGCAAAATATCATCGGCCAGCGGTTCTAACCCTTGCTGTCTTGCCAAGGCCGCTCGGGACTGTTTTTGGGGCTTGAAGGGGAGGTACAAGTCCTCCAAACGACGACTCGTCGTTGCCTTTTTTATTTGCAACGCCAGGTCTTCGGAGAGGTTGCCTTGCGAATCAATCGATTTCAGGACAAATGTTTTCCTCTCAGCCAGTGCGCGAAGCTGTCCTACCCTCTGCTTGATCGCTAAGACCTGCTGCTCATTGAGCCCACCGGTCAAGTCTTTTCGGAAGCGGGTTACGAACGGGATCGTATTTCCAGCATCCAGTAACTCGACGGTCTTTGCAATCTTCTCGGGTGGAAGTTTTAAATCCCGCGCTACAATGGAAAAATCAATTTTCAAAGGATCACCTAACTGGTCATCCCCTTGTGTTGGAAGCTCTGGCAATCTCTTAATCCATAAAAAGTCTCAGAAATGGCACGTCTGCCATTAAGAACGAATGACTTCAGTTTATCATGCCGAGCCAACCAATGAACAGGGGCAAATAGGACTTCGCACACGTTCTGCAAAATTCACAATCGACGGAACATTAAGTTCCGAAACGCAAACTCGAAAACTAACCAGTTGACCGTCCTCGGCTCATTCGCAGACCGCATCTCACCAAGCTCTCAGACTCCCCAAACCTCCTCAGCAGCGGTTTTACGCCTCGCTGCCGATCAAGGAGACGATTCACCGCAAATCGCTACAACCTGCACCACAGTCCCATCCTTGCTTCAGCCAAGCAGTGGAAAGGCGTTTTGCGTCCAACTTGGAGAGTTTTACCAGTTTGCACCCGTAAATAACCAACATTTTGATTAATCCCGTAAACGCACTAGCCCACGATGCCATGGCAGCCGCAAACCCTAAAGCCGACCCTCAATTGCTCAAAAACGAACAAAAAGCTCCTGTAACGTTCGTTTCAGACTCAATCGCCATTGGTTTGGCATTTGCACTCGTCCTTACGGTCAGCCAACGCGCCATCGGATTCGGACGTGGCCTGCTTTTCTGCCGCCTCATGTCGGACCAGCAACTCGGACAGTGGTCGATGGCTTGGAGCTATCTCATGCTCTTGGTCCCTTTCGCTGTCATTGGATTGCCCGGCTGTTTTGGAAAATTTACCGAGCACTACCAGCAAAGAGGACAATTAAGAACCTTTTTGTTACGAGTGGCCGCTATCAGCGGCTGCACAACCTTAATGATTTCGATTTTGATTTTTGTATTCCCAAGCATCACGGCCCAGCTACTTTTCCGGGACCCAACTCAAACTGTCTTGGCTCGCTACCTTGGAATTGCAATTATCGCAGTCAGCGCGTTTAACTTTGTTGGAGCACTTCTAGAATCTCTTCGGCAAGTCCGCGTGGTAACCATATCTCGATTCATCTCCGGAATCACATTCGCCGTTGCCGGAGTGCTACTATTACTGCTTTGGCAGAACAAGGCTTCCGCCGCTACGTTTGCGTTTACAATTTCCTGCCTTGTAGGAATGCTTCCTGCCATTTGGATACTCTGGAAACACCGCGCAGGCCTTCGCAATGATGGCGAAAACTTGACGCATTCAACCATGTGGAAACGCATCGCACCCTACGCTGCCTGGATGTGGGCGACGAACCTATTGAGCAATTCAATCGAAGTCTCAGATCGATACATGCTCCTGCACTGGTCATCTAGCTCTCCAGAAATGGCTCTGGCATCTGTGGGACAATACCACAGCGGCCGAGTTGTACCCCTGGTACTAGTTAGCATTGCAGCAATGCTTGCGGGTGTTCTAATTCCGTACCTCAGCCAAGCCTGGGAATCCAACGACAAAGCAAAAGCCCAAAAGCAACTGAATTGGTCGTTCAAACTAATTTCGGTCTCTTTCACTGCAGCGGGAATTGGAATCCTCTTTGCCGCCCCTCTCTTGTTTGATTGGGTTCTTCAAGGTCGCTACAACGATGGCCTGGCGATCTTACCACTGACCCTTGTCTATTGCATTTGGTTCGGACTTATGACGGTAGCACAAGATTATTTATGGGTCGCCGAAAAAGGAAAATGGGCAACGCTGGTCAGTGGTATTGGACTACTGGTAAATATCGTAGTCAATATTATTCTCATTCCAAGAATCGGCCTGCCCGGAGCAGTGATCGGAACAGCATGCGGCAACGGTGCATTGGTTGCGCTGATGGTCTTGATGAATCACCGTTTTGGATGCTCGATGAATTCCGGCATTTGGATTTGCAGCTTGATCCCTCTAATCCTGCTGACCAATCCGCTGATTGCGACAGGGCTACTCGGAGCGATTGCACTCGTTTGTCTGTTTTCAAATCTGATTTTAAATCACGACGAAAAACAAGAATTCAAAAAAGTCTATCAAATGGCACTCGATCGGCTGTCCAAAAATGACAAACCCGAATAGAAGTCCAAGGGGAACGCAGAGCCCTAACGTCTTAAACCAGGCTACCCACAAATCTGATTTTCAACCGCCCCTATCGCTCGCAGCCGACAAACTAATTCCATTTAAAATGGCGGCGGTGACGGGCGTCTTCCGATAATCAAACAACGGGGCGAAAACAAACACCTTCGCTAACCCAGGCCGTTGTTAGTTGCCAATTTCCCCAAGAGATCTGCAGTTTCGAACACTGTTAAGCAAGGGATCATTTCGACCCCTTCTGTTATCAAAAACACTCGAAAACCGGTTTACCAAACGGGGCAAAAAACCCCACAAACCCATATTTAGCAATTACTTAGAATTAAACAAGGTTTTCCAACAAGAACGGCACCGTTTGTGCGTACTAACTAAAGAGAGGGGAAAGAAAAAGAGATCAACTCATCAATCAACCCCACGGAGGAGGCCTAAGGTGTTACAAAAAAATAAAATTGAAAACTCAAACCATAGTCGTGTCGAGAATTACAAGGATTCCCAAGGCGGCATTAGTTTTGAAAGCATCAACGATCTTTCAAACTGGCTCGATCAACAACTAGAGAACCTAGAAACAAAACACCGTGACTTTACAACAATGAGTTCAGTGCGAGCCCTGCTGAAACGTTGATCTTGTTTTGATAGCGGTATTTGTCTTTACTCGCTGCTGTCGTGCCACCAGTCGGTTTGTCCAAATTTCCCAATCGATTTCCTAGACGTCTCTTAGGTTTTCTTTTTTCCTTGCTCGTACCGAGCCAATAGCTCGACGGTTTTTTTTTCGCCCAGCACACCGTCGAGATTAACGTAGGGTCTCGACCCGAGAACTCTACTCTTGCGAATGCCTTGCGCCCCCCCGACTCTTCCGCAGGCCAGACACCGATCAACATCGCCCAACATACTCATTTTACAATCCGGGCAGTGCGAGTTGATCACCCATGTCATTCCATCAGAGTGCCCCGGAGGCACCAACTCGACACTCAACACGAGGTCAAATTTAATACAGCGATCGACGGCGGATTTGAGCTGAACCACCTCACGGATCTCCGCAGGGAGTGCGTCCAAATCAAGACAACGTCTTACAATGAGATTGAGCAACTCCCGAAGAACACGAAGCTGTTGAGGTTCAAATCCCCCGTTCTTCCAAATCCCAAACCAACGTGGCGAGGTCGGCGGAAACAAATTGGCCACAACTTCCTGAGGCAGATCATCGAAAGCCTGTTCAATCAATTCGACAAAGTCAAACCGACCGGGCTGATAAAGGGGATAACTTCCCAGGTTGTCAAAATCTACTGATGAAGTTACCAATGTCTCAAAATCAAAACCGCTTGTCGCTGCCAACACTCCATAACAGCCAGCCCAGGCTTCCGAACGAAGGTCAGAAAGTGCGTTCGCAGGGCACTGCCGGCAAGTCTTTGCAACAAATTCCGGTTCGCCCAACGCGGCAAGTACTTCATTTTGATGAAACCCCCGGGCTCTTTGGGGTTCATCACTAGCCACCTCCGGGTGTAAGCAGTAATCTTCAAAGACGCGGGCTTCAGTTTTGGCCCGCGAAAATTCACGCACACCGCGAAGTTGCCGGAATGTTCGATCAGGCAGGTTATCGACGTCCACATCTCGAAATGGACAATCATGCAAGATGGCCCATCGGACGAATTGAGGCGTAGGTCCGTAGATTGCGACACTGCGTTTCACGCCTCCACCCCCCGCCTTAAAAACTCAACTCACGCAAGCTTGACAACCGATTCGGGAAACCAACCGTCGTTACTCAAGCACCAATCGAGCCGAGGAAATCCCTCATCAATTTAATGTCGGAAGTGGCGATTCCCAGCGAATACCATTGCGATTCCGTGCTGATTACAGGCGTCAATCACTTCTTGATCACGCATACTTCCGCCTGGTTGAATGATTGCGACCACACCAGCTGCCGCGGCAACTTCAATCGAATCGGCAAACGGGAAGAACGCATCAGACGCAAGAACGGATCCCTGCGATCGCTCTCCCGCTTTTTTAATTGAAATCTCAACGGCATCCACGCGGCTCATTTGCCCCGCTCCTACACCTACCAATGCGAGATCTTTCGAAAGGCAGATCGCATTCGATTTAATATACCGAACCATATCCCAGCCAAAACGCAATTCAGCCATCATGGACTCATCCGGCTTAGTATCGGTTGGAACGGTCCATTGCGATGGATCATCGGGTTGATTGTCTACATCCTGAACCAGCATTCCCCCCAGCAGATACCGTGCCTCCCAAGCCGGTTTTGCGGGTGCAAGCTGTCCAACTTTCAACAGCCGGACATTCTTCTTCCACTTGGGCTTGGTCGTCAAAATTGTCTGAGCGGCACTACTGAAGTCCGGAGCAACAATGGCTTCAATAAAAAAGTCACCCGCTGCAAGGAACTCAGCGGTTGTCTCGTCTAATTCACGATTGATACCAATCACGCTGCCGAAGGCGCTGACTGGGTCACCGGCAAAGGCTTTCTGGCAAGCTTCCACCAAAGTCTCTCCCGTGGCTGCTCCGCACGGATTATTGTGTTTAATCACTGAGCACGATGGCCTTTCTTGATTTCTGACAATTGCCAACGCGCTGTCGAGATCAAGAAGATTATTGTAGGACAACTGCTTTCCATTGAGCTGCCTTGCATTCACCAAGTTCGCATCCCGGCAATCACCGGCACTGTAAAGCGCTGCCTTTTGGTGGCTGTTCTCGCCGTACCTTAAATTATCTTTCCGGCGAAGTACAACTTGATAGGTCGATGGAAATACTTCACCTTCGGTCTGCCCTGAAAAGTACTCAGAGATTGTCTTATCGTAGTCTGCCGTATGCTGAAACGCGTGAGCCATCAATTTGCGTCGCAGCCCCGTCGTCGTCGTTCCCTCCGCTTCAACTTCCTCCAGAATCGCACTGTACTGATCAGGACTACTCGCCACCGTGACAAAATCACTATTCTTGGCAGCTGCGCGAATAAGGCTTGGTCCCCCAATATCAATCTGCTCGATCGCTTCATGTTGCAAAACATTTGGACGAGCAATGGTTGCGGCGAAAGGATACAGATTAACGACAACCAATTCGAAAGGATGTATTTCGTGTTCTGCGAGCGATGCCATGTCGGTATCGAGGTGATGCCTGCAGAGAATTCCAGCAAAGATTTTTGGATGGAGCGTTTTTACCCGACCGTCCATCATCTCCGGAAACTGCGTGTACTCAGCCACATCAATGACTGAAATGCCAGAGTGCTCAAGATGACGGCGAGTTCCACCGGTGCTGTAAATCTCAACGCCCGAATTCACCAATCCCTGAGCGAAATCGACAATTCCAAGTTTATTACTCACGCTGATCAGAGCGCGTTTTATTTTAGGAGAATTCATTTCAATAACCGTGCCTGAAAAATATGCTCCAGATGGACGACGGATCCACTCCACCGCTCAATGGAAATTTTAAAACCTAGTCGATTCCAACCAACGTTTTCGCTTGGCCGCGGCAAATCAGTTCGCAACCCTGAGAACGAATCATCGACCTCAATCGGGAAAGATTGTGAAATAACTACTCGCTTTTTTCAACCGGCCTTGTTAAAGAAAATCATTCCCCAACGGATCACCGGTATCGAAAAAGTCGGCTCAATAGACGCTTCTTGTTTTTTCGCTCGCCAGATTACCGTCAATCATTGCCGCCTGCAGCCATTGCCTCCCTGAGGCACCCAAGAACGCGGTCAGCGGACTCATACTGCCTGGCGACCCTTTCATGAGAGTCTAATTGGAAGCAGTGGGTTGAATCTATCTGCGTTTCTTCGTCTCTTCGAACCGCAATCGCTATGAAAATCTGTCCGTCAGTTGCCGGCGGAGCACCTGGCCCCAAATGCCCTGTTATCGCCGCCGAATATTTGGCCTCAGACGTTTGCCGCAACACCCCCAATGCCATCTCACTGGTTGTCTCCATTGACTCAGCGCGATAGTTCGCCAAAGTAGTCGCGGACACCCCCAACCACTCTGTTTTAACTGATTCGCGATAGGTAACTGCGGAACCACACAGCCACTGCGATACACCGGGAACCTGAGCCAGAAGCCCCGAAGCCAAGCCCGCCGTACAACTCTCAGCCATCACCAAACGATCTGTTTGGTTAAGCTCCAATTGCTTCACTAACGCCCGGGCCGATTGCTGGGCAGCCTTGAGAATTTCATTGCATTGGCTCATCGCGCGAGTTACCTTTTGAGACGACGTACTTCTTCTCGCAAGTCATTTACCTGCCGATTCAAGTCATCCATTCTACCCATGACTTCGTGTAACAAAGGCTCTAATTCAGCCGAGTCATGCCCGTGTGACTCGTGCCGCTCACTTTCTAATTCGCCAATCTGATTTTCAACCTGCTCTCCTAATTCGTGCAGACCCGCTTCGTGCAAGTGCTCAGCTGCCGCGCGAAGATGATTCAATCGATGCTCCCACTCCTCTTCCGAAGAGTCGCGTTGGTGTCGATCTGCCTCCCGACTCTGGTTTTCGTGCTCTCGATGCCGATCGCCGCCATGCTCACGTGACTCATTAAGCATCCTCGTCTTTTCATCGATCACCCGCTCAAGCATCCCAAGTTCTTCCCGAATCTCATTGGCCTCCCTGTCCGACACACCTCGGCGAAGAGCAGACTGCAACTCCCCTCTCTCCCGCTCCAAATCTGCAATTGCCTCCCTGGTTTCGTCTTGACGTTTCGGCCGATCACTCGCATTCGAAGAATCGTTTCTGAACGCTCGTCTCATCCTGTTGACTGCACCCATTACGCGTTTGGATTCTTCAGCCTCCCCCTCCTCCGCCAACTCCAATGCATGCTCATAGAGTTGTTCCATTTTTCTAATTTGCTCTTCCCGCTCTTGGGCCCCAAGATTCAAAGCGGGAACCATTAGCAAGAACATGAGAGCGGTAGTAAACAAATTAATCTTGGCCATTGCTGATCCCTTTAAATACGTGAAGGTTCGGAGAACTAAAATTACAGATTCAGAACAACCCGACCACCGAACATCTTTATCCTAACGCCTAGGACGGCCGCAGGCATTGATTCCGACGCAATCGCAATACAATTAATCAAAAAACTGGGAAGGAAAAGCAGCGATCGTGCAAGATGATCGGCTTAGCTGGATTGCTCAGAGAAATCTTCGCCTGTTCGGCAGGCGATCGCGATGAGCACCGCAACCACAAGCATCAAAACCGACGCGACAATGTAAGGTAAAAACACAAATGCCTTCAGCATCGGGATCCCGAGTGCAGACCCGAAAATCCTCGCCATCGCACTCACACTTTGGCTCACACCGAGCGCCTTCCCCTGCTGCTTTGGGTCCGACCAACGTGAGACAAGCGAGTAAAGACTTGGCTGCATGCAACTATACCCCGCGACAACTACCGCTAGAGCAGCAAACAACCATGGAACCGAGGCAATCTTCACTGAGTAGGCGAGAATTCCGAATCCAACCAACTCAATTAACGCACCGCCGACGGCCAGATTTTTCTCAGAGATTTTTTTAGACAATCGCCGAACCAAACCGCCCTGCACAACCGCCACCATAAAGCCAATCATCGCAAAAGTCAGACAGACCTCTTTAAACGAAAAATTAAATGGGGCATCTTCAAACGATTTTGAACCCTTGATCAACATGCTCAGGGTGGTTTCAAAATTCGCAAAAGAAAAAATACAAACGAAAAAACCTAACAACAGATAAGCCATCGCAGGATTACTAACCGCAGTTTTCCAGGCACTTAAATCAAACCACTTGCGAGTATTCCCCGACTTGCCTTGACCAGGATGGTGTGATTCCGGCAGGCGAAAAATCGCCAACAAAAGGGCGATGGCAGAAAGACCGGCTGCAACAAACCCAGGACCTGCTCCGGGATCACCCAGCTGGCTAACCTCAGCCCCTGCCTCTACCGCGATCTCCTGCGGCACTGCAAAGAAAGCAAACAACGGGCCAAGCGTGAATCCGAGACCAAACGCTATTCCAATCAAAGCCATGCCCCGCGTTCGATTCTCTTTCGTCGTAGTATCAGCGATATAGGCCTGAGCCGTCGGAATCGTTGCCCCGGCAATCCCCGCTCCAATTCGTGTCACAAACAACCCAAAGAGACTTTGATAAATAGCAGCAATTCCGAACAGAGTATAAAACACGACGCTCCCGGCCAATCCAATAATGATGACCGGTCGACGCCCAATTCGATCTGAAATCGCCCCCCAAATCGGAGCGAAAATGAATTGCATGATCGAAAAGCATGCCATCAGCATGCCAATTACTATCCCGCTTGGATCCGTCCCAAAAATATCCGCGTACAAAGGCAGCAGTGGGAGGACAATTCCAAAACCGAGCAGATCAATAAAGACCGTTAAAAAAATAACGCCCAGCGCACCCTTGGAGGCACTGCGAACTTCAGCGACATCCGTGTGCTCTAATCCGGACTCGTTGGTTTCTTCGTTTTGAGACATAGATTTTTTTTTAAGTTTAACGCCGTGGATAACCTGTAAACAATAGCGAACCACGAGGCCGTTGCGAAGTGGCTAACCGGTTCCCGCTGCCAACATTTCATAAAGATTTAGCAAGCACCGGATTTGAACGATTTGCAAATCCCCCCAGACAACATTCAGACAAGTAACCGTCTCTATACTCAAACTCGCTAATTTAGACGGCGACTATCATAAAAAACTCGCAATCCTCACCACGGCATCGTCCGTTAAGAATGAATCGACATTCCACCTTCGCTTTTAACAAACACCACTCTGGCGAGTTCACCCGCCAAATCGGTCATTCGCTGATGGAACTCCTCTCCTTCGCCTTCTTCCGGAATCGCCATACCCATAAAGACGATTGCTGCTGAACGAGAAGTCGCTTGAATTGCGGCGACGGCATTCTCAGAGACAACCACATGGGGGGTAGCAACAATTCGCGCGTTATCAATCAATCCGGTTAAATGATTTAACACTTCGTCTCTCCCCGCTTCGTTTTCAATCATTCTTAAAAGTCGAATCGGACGAGATCGCCACCGTTGGTTTTGAGCTAACAAATGGGCCAGCAAAAGCATCAATTCTCCATTTTGACTTCCACGCCACCAAACATCGATCGTCCCCAGCGGCACAGTCCTCGGATCTAACTCGAGCGCAGGTTCGTTGAACCGCATCGCGATAACGCTGCGCTCTAACGCGTGAATGCTCCTTAGAGTTGTCGAAAATGGCACTATTTTGTCTGCATTATTTGGCCAGCCAAGCAGTACGGTATTGGGACGCAGAGCACCAAGCCCATGTGTCTGAACAAGCGATTCCATTCCGGCGGAAATCGTCGGGGCCGCCACGACCGCGGGAAACGCTTCCAGTTTTTGCTCCTGAATAAACGCGTTGAGGATTCTCTCTTGGCTCTGCAATCGCTCCAGACGATTTTCAACGTCCCCCTGAATCACATAACCTAAGGTTAAAACACCGTGGCCCGCGGTGAACCAATGCCCGTACACCGCCAATTGCGGGCGTTCCCAGGATGCACCACTGAACGCCAGAATTATTGGCCTCCAGTTTTTGGGGTGATGGAGTTCTTTTTCGAGTTTCAATAAGTTCTTCCGCGTTCTCTCAAACAGCAATCCTCGATGGAGATCTCCCCAGCGTGTTTCAACCTCTTTCTGACTAATATAGAGATACACACAAGCCATTCCAAAAATTGCGACCAATGCCCACATCCAGTTAATTAGAAACATCACCAGTAAACACCCGATGGCACCGGCGAGCGAAGTCAGCCAATGACTGTACCGAAACCTGGGACGGTAACTGGGGTTCTTCGTGATGGCCTCGTAAAAAGTCGCAAGATTCAATAGGCCGTAGGTCAACATGAAAAACATCGTGATCAAAGGCGCTATCGTATTTAAATCAGCGACCAGCAAAATCGCGGCTTGAGAAATAACAAACGTCAAAACTGTCGCACGCCTTGGTTCGTTTGCCTCTCCGCTTCCCACCGCAAACGGACGCAGGTTTTGGAAAACGCCATCCTTTGCAAACGCCTGAAGAATCCGCGGCGCTCCCATCATGCTCCCCAACGCCGAAGAAAGCGTGGCCGCAAATACACCGGCGGTTATTAAAAACGGCACTGCCGAGATGTCTGCAATCACAAGCGATTCACCATCGAGATTCGAAAGCACGCTCGCCTCTCTCGCTCCGCCCATTAATAGTGCCAAACTAAAATAGATAGCACCGGTGAACAAAATCGATAGCAACGTGCCGGTCGGAATCGCCTTGGATGGATCACGAAGATCTCCTGACATATTCGCACCAGCCATGATCCCGGTTACTGCAGGAAAGAACAAAGCAAACATAGTAAAGATTGATTCTTTTGGCGGAACTGAATATTGACTGACACAGTTCTCACTGAAAATCTTCATATCGAAATCAGGAATCGCGCCGGCATAAAACGAGCCGAGGGACGCCAGTAAAATTGCCAGAATGAAATACTGCAATCGAATCGTCCAGCCGGCGCCTCGAAAGACACACCCGAACACGAATAGATTACAAATTGTCGCGATCAGCAACTTAGATTGGCCAGGCAAAACTGACGCCACGACGGCTTCCGAAAAACCAATCACGTACATTGCTACGGATATTGCCTGAGCCACAAAAAAGACCAGCCCGATCGCTCCACCAAACTCGGCACCGAGGCTTCGACTAATCAAAAAATAGGCTCCGCCACCTTTGACCTCTGTGTTCGTGACGATTGCCGATAGAGAAAGCGTCGTCAAAAGCGTGATCAGTGTGGCAACACCGATGATAATCAATGTTTCAAAGACGCCGGCACACCCAACAACATAGCCGAATCTCAGGAACATAATTACGCCGAGAATCGTCAATGTGCACGGCGTAAAAACGCCCCCGAACATTCCAAAACCAGACTTTGAATTATTTAGCTTGTCGTTAACGAAACTAATTCCTAAGAAAACTGACACCTCGCAACAGCCAACGTCTCATCAAACGACTGCTACATCTAACCAAGTGATACTTCAAACCAATCAACAAAGTGACTTGGCATTGTTACAAACCCGAATACCAAAACTACGACGGGCAGTTCAATCCTAACAGATTTTTTTTCCGGACAGCAACCAAGCAAGTTGGGAAAACTACGTCCACCAGCAGTTCCCCCACCTTTCATTTACATTTTGCAGCTCTATCGGACTTATCAGCCTTAAGACATTAATATCTAATACCGGTCTCAACCTACCCAAACTCCGAAACTAACCCCCACACCCTCCTGTTTCTCTTGCCTCTTTATGCAGATTCTCAACAGCCTTGTACCGATTTTTTCCGTCATCCTGCTGGGAGTCATCCTGAGGCGTCGGAACTTTCTCAACCACGAGACCACGCAGGCGTTCAACCGTTTCGCTTACTTTGTGGCCTTGCCAGTCTTTTTGTTTTATAAAATCGGAACCGCGCCTACCGGTGATGGACTTGCCAATCGCTACATGATCACTTTGCTTGGAGCGACGTTGGCCACCGTTTGCCTTAGCTGCGTTGTCATGCAAGTTTGCAAAATCGACTGGAATTCTCGCGGCACACTGATCCAAGCCGGCTTCCGGGGAAACCTGGCATTTATTGGCCTCCCGTTGGTAATTTTCACAACACACGATCTCCCTGAAGCTCAACAACTGAAACTAGAATCGGCCGTCTTAATTGCCCTCCCGCCAGTCGTGATTTTTTACAATATCGCCTCCGTTACAGCCCTGTCAATTTACTCAACTTCCACTGAGCAACTCTTGTCATGGCGGAAGGTCCTTTTCAACATTTCAACCAACCCGCTGTTGATTGCCTGTCTGGCGGGGCTTGTGGTTCAACGAACTGGACTTGGAATTCCAACCGCGTTCAGCCGGACATGCGAAGTCATCGGAGCTTCCGCGTTTTCAATCGCATTGATCGGCATCGGTAGCCAACTGGCTTCGATTTCTGTGGCTGGCAAGTGGACCGAATCTCTGACCTCCAGCGTCATCAAAAACGTTGCCTGCCCAGTTGCAGGATGGATCATTGGAGTATCCATTGGGCTTGCGGGAACCGAACTGCTGGTGATTCTGATCATGTGCGCTACACCGACCGCCGTTAGCAGCTTCATCCTCGCCGACCAGATCGGAGGCGATGCGAATCAAGCGGCCAGCACGGTGGTCGTGGGTACCGCCTGTTCGTTCGCAACGCTCTCGGTCCTGTTGATGCTTCCGTTCTAGGAGCCTCAAACAGGAACCTCAAGCCGACCTAAAAGCCTCATTACTTAAACGGATCGTCGTCCGCGGAATTGCCACCGCCTCCACCACCACCGAATGGGTTGTCTTTGGGACGCGGAGCACCAAACGGATTATCGAGATCTCCGCCACCTTTTTTCGGCAACGCGAAAGGATCATCCAACTCATCCTTTTTCGTCTTGCCACCGTTCTTCTCGAACTCAGCAAGTTCGTTGGAATGGAAAAACGGAATTCGACTATTAATCTCACGAAGGCACTGAATCATTCCACGGTCGGAAACGATATACATGCGATCGCTGATCATATTAGGAAGTACACTTTGAACCCCCCCGATTTCGACCTTACTTAAAATTGCCCCGGAGTCCTGGTCGATCACGCAGAGATTACCGATGCTGTCCAGTACATACATGTTGTCTTTCCCAGCACCGACATAACTGCCAATATTCTCAAGCGGTTGCTCCCAACCAGGAGCATCCTTACCTGATTCAGGAATCAGTTTGAACATTTCGTTGTTGCTGTTGATTACGTACACATGATCATTGAGAACAATCGCCGGTTGTGAAATGCCGAAACCAGTCGAAACCTGCCAGTCGATTACGCCCTTTGGCTCGTTCATCGCATACACAAATCCATCCAGTGAAGTAACGTAAAACATGCCATCGTTGTAAGCCGTTGGACTCATGATGGCGTCATCGGAATTTAACTGGTAAGCCACGCCTTTACTCTGGGTGTAAAGACCAGCGACGGTCAGCCTTCCCTTACTGTTCGGCCATGACACCGAATAATCGGTGACCAATGGTCGCGCTGTAGACCTTCCACCAGACACGAGCACTTGTGAATTTTGCCCTTTATCCTTGAGAGCAAATGACTCGAGTCGACCGTTAAGCAACGGAACGTAGATTCCGGTTTCAGTAATTGCGGGCGAAGTACTTGGAGCGAATCGACACTTGCCGGACCATACGATTTTCCCTGTCGATGCTTCAAGACAATACACCGATAACCCGTTAATGGCGGCTACGAATTCATTACTCGCTGCCACACCAATGCTCGGCAACCGTGGATCGCCGATGCTAGAAGTCCACTTTGTCGCGCCCGTATCAGCATCCACCGCACTCACTACCGCGTTGGTACCGAGGGTGTAAATGGTTGTCTGCGGCAGCGTGTACTCTGAAATTTTAATCTCGACGTCCGTAACTCCGTCATTCGCAAATTCGGCTTTGAGAACTTCGGAGCGGACTTGCATGTACTGCCGAGCACCGTCGACGCCAAACGGCTCCCCAAACGAATTTAGGGTGTTTTGAGATATCCGCTCTCGGAATTTATTGGCTTCCAACGAGAAAAATGTAGTCGGCTTGTTCTCGTCGACATTGATTTGCCAATCTGCGAGACCGCCGTTGATGCCCACTCCGCTGTGAGTAAACCAGTCAACAGTTAACCCAGCCCGTTGGATAACAGCACTCGAAGTCACGCCATCGTCAGCCTTCAGGCCACCGGTAAGGCAGACGAATGCAACTCCCAACAGCATCAGGTCGCTCACATTTTTCCTAATCGTAAATCTCATTCTTTTTTGCTCCGAGTCTTAACAATCGCGCGCACCAGCATTGGCGGAAACCTCTGCCCAAATAGCGCAGATTTAAGTCCTTCTATTCTATCAGCCTATTTAGCGTCAGGTCGTAAAATTCGACCAACGTTTTCCCAGTTCAGCCGAATCTCTCCCATACAGTATCGTTGAACCCAAGGACTGTTCCAGACAAAATAACCCGAAATACCGGTTTGCCTCGGACCAACTCCAATAAACGGATGCTCGAGGAACGTTATTTTCAGGAATTCCCGCAAATCAGTTCTGAAAACGTCTTTATAAACCGGTTTTGACGTCCGACCCCCACTTGGCTCCGCCTGTCGTTTTGCCACACCTCGAGAACTGAAAAGCTCCCATTTTCGAATCCGACGCTCTTTTCGCTCAAAATCAAGCAGACTTTTCACATGAATTCAATTGGAAACCAAGGGCCTTGGGCAAATACCGAATCAAACGCCGAAAAAGTGGTTGGCAAAATGGACGCAAACGCCAATCGAGACTAGACCATTCCCATTGCGATTTTTACCATAGGGCATTCGCGCTTATAAGAATTTCCAATTGAGTATGACGGGTAAAAATCTCGGATGGATTTGCCAGCTACGGAAAACGAAATCCACGCAATCCTTGACCAAGTTCTTGGGTACCTCAATTTTTCGTCGGGTAACCACGACGATCGTTTTTTTTCAAATCTCAACGATCTCTTTCTAGTTCTCAATTCAGCCGATTCCAACGCAATTCTTTCTAGTGTTCCTGAGAATGAAACCGCACGCTCGAAGCAACCATCTCTGGTTCGCCAAGTCCGTAACGCACTCGCTGAACGACTCGCAAAGAACAAAGACTCCAACCCTGTATTTCGAGACGCCACCCAGGCAAACCAGGTCATCGAACTGACCTTTGACAAAATCCTGCCCGCGTATCGCAAACACCATCGTGATCTTCTATTTCACCAATCCGATGAGCTCTTATTCAATTCATTTTTTGTCGGTCGCGTTGTCGAGGCTGTCCTAACCCGGGACCTCTCACTTGAAAAAACCGACGAAATTATTGAATCCTCAATCAGTGCCCTCAATAACTTTCTCGGACACCGTCCAGTCGCGACACTCGAATCGCAACAGATAGAACCTTATCAACACGAGTGGATTCGCCCTGTTCCAATTTACATTCAAAACGCCGGTGTCGCTTTTGGTCGTTATGAACAAATCACAAAACAGGCTCTGGAGATATTGCGAGAGACCAGTCCCCACATTCTTCGGGCGGCGCATTTTGACCCTGCGAAACTAACCGAACTGGCAATCGACCCGCGCGCCTTTGATTTCGACCACCCCATTAACCAACGCCCCAACCACCATTTTGGACAGTGGGATGAGCACTCAATTGACGGCAATGGGTTTTTCCGACGGTTCATCGTTCATCAAGTAACGCTCGACTCTTTAGTAAACCGTGCTGCTGAAATGGCAGACGAGAATAGCGAACCAGAACGCGTCCAAGAAGCCATGACAGAAGCCAGTGCCGTGATGGCCGGAACGATGCTAATGGCTTCTGGAATTTCAGGAAGCGGACCTGGCACTTACGATTCCAACACAACCCTGGCCACGTTACTGCCAGTGATTGCCAGTTACCGAGATCAGTTTTACGTAGAACTGATGCAGCGTCTCCCGCAAGCCCATCGCGAGCGTCTTGAAAACGAATCAAGAATAAAGCACCAACCCTTCGGTAGCGTTCGCCAAGACCTCAACTCACGCCTTGCCAAACGACGAGCCTCCCAACTGGTCAACTGCCGCTTAGCAAGTATTTTTGCCAGAATGGGATACCCGTTAGCAGCGGAAGAGCAATCCAAAGTAGTACCGGTCGCAGCAGCGCGAATAGCCTGCCAGATCGACTGCCTCCTTAGCGCCGCCAGCGAGGCAACGCTACGAGGTGAACTCGACGAAGCATTTGATTCCATTCCCACGATTATGTCGCGATTAAAACGCGGCATTCATTGCGGAGCCATCGTTGACCCCTGGAACGTCCTCGGCTTCGACGCAAATTACAGCCTATTCCCAGCGGTTGAAAATT
>Ga0208948_1000599_pt1 | contig 16385 bp, 20 predicted proteins | sample AOAMet11_17_M020_2_FD_188228 | JGI IMG/M metagenome (GOLD analysis project Ga0208948, IMG submission 188228) | Ammonia-oxidizing marine microbial communities from Monterey Bay, California, USA - CAN11_17_M020 (SPAdes) | ecosystem: Environmental > Aquatic > Marine > Intertidal zone | place...
GTGTTCTTAGCTGAAGGCAAGTTCTAAGGTGAAAGTGAAGTACAACATAATAGTTGCAGTGACAACCAGTCAATAGCCAATTAGCTCAGCAGCGTTTGAAATAATTCGGCAGGTTCTGTTGATAGATTTTTGAGTCACGAGCATCAATGGGAAGCACAAATCCAGCAGCACTCCCATCACGGCCGCGGAGATAGGGATTCTCTATCTCATCAAATCAAGGGTGATCTCAGGATGTTCAACGACGCTTCGATGACATCCTGCTCTGTTCGTGGCTCAGGAAAGGTTCTTGGCGCAAAATTCCATATTCTGCAAAAAAACAAGACAGCGACATAACGTTGGAGGTAACCGGGCCGACAGTTCAGCCCGAATCAGAATTGTATCAAAGAACCCGCAGTACGGCCAATTCGGCTCCGGTTCACCGATTTGTTATGCCGCGCTCCGGCCCACTTGCACGTCACGCGCCGGACATGCCTTCGTATTCCCAGAGCATAAATGTCCGAAGTTCTTCGACAAGTGCTTCCCAATCGCGGGCTTCGATTGATTCGACGCGTTGAAAGACAGCGTCACGAACGGATGTAGCGTCAAATCGGTCGACAATGATGCCGGGCCTACTTCCCGCGGCCTTCGCACGCCCGCATGCCCGTGGCGTTGCAACACAGACTTGGAAATCGTTCGTAGCCGCAGAGTCATTCGCGCCAATCCGCACATGGAACCAGCCGTAGTCGTCGGATGGGTCCGCCGGCTCGTGGCTCTCGAACGCTTCCCATTCAGGAAAGTCGTTGGGGCAGAGATCTTCTATTTTTGGTTGCAACATGAGATCAGACCGGCACCGATCAGTAGCGGCATAACAATTATTATAAAGGTACCGGCATAATAACGGGGCGTTTACGGGCTCGCAAATGCGTTTGCCTCGTTATTATGTCAATCCATCGCAGCAGGCATTGGCTGATTTTGAATACGAGTTGGCGAATGCTGAATCTCAGACATCCGGATTCAGAGAAAAGTCATTGCTGGCCGTGGTGAGAATCGCGTTCATCTATCGTTCTAATTATTTATCCATAGTTTTCCATGAAAAAAAATCTCAAGATGCAGCCTACCGAGACGGCTGTTTTTCACGCGGCGTCTCGAATCTATTCGGCCTATATCGTTTCGGGGCAAGTTGGCGATCAGGAAGCTGATGCGTGGATGAAACGGGCCATTGCCGAAGCGATCAAAATGGCCGACGCCACCGACCAATTGGTGGTGAGCGATGATGAGATTGATTCGTTGGGTTTTTGATTTTCGGTGCTTACCATGATTTCACTCAACGCCAATCCGATTCAAATTTCCGAGCGGTGAACTGACATTTTGGTTCGTGATTCGAATACTCCTTGTCATTGCTGCGCGTCGCCGTAGCGCCCACGGGGATGTGTGGGTTCTGCTTGATTGGTGTTTTAATTGGGGTGCCTGCACCTGGTTTTTTCGACCAACGCCGGTGTGGGTAACGACTCGCGGCAATTCTTTAGACTTCGATTCCTCTCGCTATTATCGCTTTGATGCGGTCGACGATACGAGGTCCAAGCGAACGTGTCGGAATGACTGGTGGCTTTGGTATTCCATCAAAATTGCCTGAAATCCATCTTCAATCGCTTTTTTCGCTTGGGTTCTTTCCACCCCCGCTCTTCTGCCCAGGATTTCCAGATCGCATATTTTTTTGCACTCCATCGTATGATCAGCCAAGGTAAGCCAATCACCGTCGCTGCTGTGGGGAGAAAAATAGCGAGAATCAGAGCGAGGTTGGCAATCGGACTAGCAACGAGAAACCAACAAAAGATAGGCAATGCTATTGTGGCACAAATCCAATAAATCCAGAGACAGCCCCGTTCGGCGGGCCGTTTAAACACGATCGGGTCCACCGCCTGTGGTGTGTACATCTTCTTTTGGCAGAACTCGCAGGTAAAGGTTGTGTACGTCGTTAGCCTCGATGGCCCGTCGTTACTGCAAACCTGCCGAGTTTTCGAATGAGAATGATAAGCCGTATGTGCCTGGCACTCCCAACACCATAACCCTTGGTAATTGGGATTGGGTGTTTGTGTTCTTAATTCGTTATTTGAGAATTTAGATTTCATGAGGCGTGGTATTCGCGTGGTACTTCTGGTTTCAGAGACGACAGCACGAATATCGCAAATGAATGTAGTATGAAGATCGTAACTACCACCTCGCCTTCGAACCAGCAAAAGCCCGAAGTAATTGTTCTTCAGGTATTTCGTTTGGGCCGGGCGAAGGGAATATCGGGGGTGGCCACGTTAACGTTCTGTTCAGCCAAAAGGGCATGCCAGTTCTACGGTTCAATGCTAAAACACGAACCTCCTTCTGCAGATCTTTCCGATTTCGCAAGCATCGGACAGCTTAAATTTAGTTGTAGGATTTAGCGGAAAGACAACCTGCCACAATCCACCAGCTTGCCCTTCTGTGATTTATGGATTCGCACGGTCTGTTGATCGGTAGGTTTGAATCGCCAGAGTGCACCAAGAAAGCAACGCTTCAGTTACAAAGAAAATGGGTAAAAAAAGGAAGGCAGCAGCGGCGGTCAAGAATAGAAGTACCATTGTTTTATTGTTTTTCATTTCTGCGGAATAATCCAACATGAAATGTTCCCAGAGTGTATTCGAGAGACCAAATGGCAAAGCCAGTAAGACGGTAAGTAAAATCAAACTTGCTAAATCAAATTTCAGTTTTTTTAGTTTGTGATGGCGATAGAGGCGAGATGTTATCCCCACAATCAAAATTGAACTAAGCAACGAGTAAGCAAGTAAGGCCAATGTTCCCAAAAAATTGGTTGTTAATTTGGATCGCCCTTGCACTGGATAGAAATGGAAAATTTAAAGCGATGCACTTCGTTTGTTCATCCGTATACGAACAAGAAAAATGTTCATAACTATTGGGCGATCGATAGACCATTTGTTGGCGGGTGTCTCTGGGCATCGCAATAAATGCCATGCTACTAACTTGAGTCGCCCGCTGTCATCCAAGCAAAGCAATTTTCATTTGTCCAATTTCAAACAATGCGGTGATTCTTTTGAAGGTGAGATCCGCAAAACTAATCGGTCAAGGTAGCGATGAATTTAACAACGTCACTTTGTTGACCCACGAAGTGGAGCGAGAATTGCTGACCTGATTTGAATTGAAACCTCACTTCACTTGAGCGCGGATAATTATCAAAGTCACAGGAAGTCAGATCAGACAATGGGAATCGGATCAGCTCATTTGTAAGGTCGCGTGTCGTATCGTGTTCATTGCATGCGATGAAGACTAGGTCAGTCTCTGTTCTCGTGCAAAAAATTGAGCCGGAGTGTCCGAGCAGAATTTCGGCCGGGTTGTTCTTTTTGGCAAAGAGTTTTTTTAGGTTGAAGCAACTGAGCAGTATTGCAAACGTAAAAATGGAGCCATTTTGGTTAGGATCGGTCGTGTATAAAGGTAATGGCTTGGTTTGGAGCGCGATTCCATCGAGAACGGGTCGGCTAGTGATTTCATTTGTAATCAAAGTTGCGTTTTCATACATGTTAGTAGCAATCGAATAGTTGGGGACTTGAGATTGTTAATGCGTTACCAGTTGTGGTTTGGGATTTCCGCCATTTGCAAGCTGCTTTAAAAAGTCAGTTCACATCGACTATTCGTCAGCCCTGAAAGGATATTGGCTTCAAACGGTGGGATTTCAATAAAAAAAGAGCGGATAGCCAATTGGGAGTTCGGCCTGAATTTGTGGCAGTGAATTATCGACTGAAACTGGATGTTACCTCTTGGGGAGCGTCGAGTTTTACCTATGCTTTTGACTTGGATTAGACTCCGCCAAAATAAAATCGACACTCAACTTGCGGGGACGACCGTGGTCGGGTTAGGCAGGCAAAATAGAGCTCAGGGAGAATCAATCCAAGTCGAACCGCTAACGCGATGCCGGCATTTAAAATAAATGTGCAGTAAGTGCATCCAGTTATCTGTTTTTTGTGTCTGCAATCAATTTGTCAATTTCTAGAACGTGACCATGAGGCACGCGACTTCTCTGGTATTTATTCCAGATAATCTCGCGAAGAGACTCAAGATCTTCCAGTGATATTTTTGGAAACTTCGTCCATTCCGTTTCCGTTTTAAGTCGGGATTGGAGTTGCCATTTACCGGCGTGCCGCGAGGCAGTCACTAAGCGGACTTCCCCGTCTTCGGTTTTTTCACGCCATTCGTGTTTCTTCATGATTTTTGAACCGCAACTCACATGTCACGGTGTATTAAAATTGGTGGAATTAATTAAGCATCTTCAGCGTCATAACGTTCTTCTAGTTTTCGAAGCGAGATAATCAATCTGATTGCAGGTGATGGTTGTGGTTGGGTAATTGTCTTAATTACTGATTGTTTTCGCCGAGTATCCACTCTCTGCCGCTGGCAAGATCGCAGAATTCAAAGCTTTTTATTTCCGCACTAACAAAGTGACTGGTGACTTGTTCCGCGATATTTCCAATTGGTGAATCTGTGACAAAAGCAACGCGAGTTACTTTCTTATGATGTTCCTTGATAAATTTCAAATGAGCGACTAACGATGAAAAAGAATGCCAACTAGGAAACGACTTGGTGTAGATGACGATGCCTTTGAGCTCACCCATCTCCTCTAAGTAGGGGTCGATCACGTCCGCGGCAACGCTGAAATCACTTGCCGTCAACTCACCCTCGGGCTCGAGAGTTGCAATTCCGACTGAGCTATCTAAGCTTACGTTCAACATTGGCAATCTCCAGATTTGTTTTAATGGTAATTTTAATATCGCAGCCTGGATTCTGTATTTTGGTTATTTAGATTCGATTTGTAACCAGTCGCGTAGCCCTGAATCGTCGGCGATCGTACCATCAGTCCGCCAATTGGCTAGATTCGTTAGTTGTGCAACTAGTAGAGGCGTCCCAGTGCGGTCTTTAATCCATAGAGAAGCTTCGTTGCCTTCGAGCCAGGTAATTGAGTGCTCTGAATTATGCGATCCGTAGTGAGTTTGAATTATCTTAAGAATTCTATGTTCTTCTGGAGATAGCGGGCGGCTCATGGGTTACACCTTTTCTCTGGATTTCACGGCATCAAGCCCGATGTTTAATATAGGCGGCGGTCACAACAACATCCACGAAAAATTAGGACGGATAGCTTTGAAAGCTAAAACCGGGTGATGCGGCGCGCTAGATAACCTCTTTGGAAATTTAGAGTATCTTTCAGTTGCCCTCTTTCGGGCGATGTTGCTGTTTTGATTGAGCCGTACTAATCGTTTTCATTTTGCTCAAGTTTAAGAATAGCATGCGTGACGACGTGAAATTCTCCGGGCTGTGTTCTTAGTAATTCAAGCGAGCCATCGCTTCGCATTTTACCTTTCAGAGTTCCCGATTCAAATTGTTCGACCATTGTCAGTGTACCATCTTCGGTGTTTAGCAAGCCAATTATATCTTCGGTGTGCTTATCTACTTTTTCTCCAGATGAGTTGTTTCCAAATTTCTGGTTGTCGTCAGTTTCTGATTTCTTTGGCAATAGGCTCCACCCAATTTTTCCAGTGACTCCGCCATCGCTATCGACTTCGATTGTCAGGTGTTGATTGCAGTCAAACCTTCCGGCCTTGTTAATGACCTTTGCGATTCCATGCCAGCTCCCGTTGAAATCTTTAGCAGAGAAAATCCTGTCCTCTGCGGGGGGAGTGTCTGTTTTAGAAGTGGTGCTTGCTGGAGGTGTATCGCAGCCAATTAGAATGCCAACTAAGAGAATTAGTAATAAGTTTTTCATGGTTCAATCGCTTCAGTTCGAGTGGTCTAATTTGACGGTTTGGAAGTATTTGTTTTTGAGACAGCTTACGAGATCCGTGATCCGTTTTCATCTATTGCAGCGACAATTTTCGTCTGGCATGGTTAAGCTGTTTTTGTCAGTGCAATTTGAAGCGGGCAATCCGGCGAAACGGGTTCTCCTAATCGATATTGGCTTAGGAGCTTTTTAGATCGTTTCGCCAATTTTCGTCTTATCTCACGCCGTTTACCTTTAACCCGCTGAACCACCATGTTGTCATAGCCTGTGGTTTGGTGACGCATCCAGGCGATAACTGCGGCTTCAGCTCTGTGTTCAATGGGAATTCTTTTTGTGCGGGCAACCGTGCCGCTGCCGACGGGAGTTGCGTGTTGGGTGACGGCAGACGCCATCTGACGCGATAACTGTGTGTGATTCGGATGGAAATCGAGGAAGGTGACAACGGCACCATGGAAATCATCGACATATTCAGCTTGGATTTTAATGCGGCGTTTGGCGGCTGCTTTCTTTCGTTTTGCAAAGCCCTCGGTGGAACGTTCGGCAGCCAAGTCTTTGCGGATTTGTTCGATCGTAGTTTTGGGTGCCCATACGCCTTTGGAGTAATTTCTTCTCCCTTTTTTTTCCTTGACAATCCAGTGGTCGCCAGCAGCCTTGGTTCGTCGCGTTAATGCTGCATCGCCCGGGGGAAGCAGGGTCCAGTTTCGAGGCACTTGTCGGATTTTTTTACGGGCATCCATCACCGTGTTTTGGGAGGGGCCCGGGGAAAATATATTTTCACTCATGTTTTCATTGCCTCGCACCCATTCCAATCCTTGTTGTGAATCCTGGCAAGTGGTTTTTAGGTCGATTCAGAGGTTGCTCTAGTGACAGAATGCCGTGAGGCGCTTTTGAGATCGTCGAAGATTGTGCCAAATCACCTAGCCGCTCAATCATCCAGTTGGTTTTTTTGATTGTGAGATCTCGGGAGTCAGAATTTAGAACTCGAGATCCCGTTTCTGGATTAAAATCATTCAGCTGGAGTGGCGGTTCGCGTTGCCAATTCCCGGTCAATTAAGAAGAGGCCGTTGGCGTTATCGCCGACAAGTCTTAATTGATCGATTACGTTTTGAGCATTGGATTCTTCTTCGACTTGTTCCCGGACGAACCATTCTAGGAAAACGTCTGTTGCGTGATCCGATTCACCGCGGGCGAGATCTTTTAATCGTGAAATACAAACAGTGATATGCCGTTCGTGTTCGAGCGATTTTTCGAATAAGCTGAGCGGCGTTTCTTCGGTTAACTCAGGTTTCCCGATAGGTAGCAAATCGACCGAACCGTTTCTCTCCAAAATATAATTAAAGAATCGCTCGGCGTGTCCGAGTTCTTCTTGATATTGCATTTTGAACCAGTTGCTGAATCCCGGCAGTCCGATGCGATCCGCTTCGGCCGACATCCCGAGATAAATAAAGGCTGAGCAAAACTCTTCATTAATTTGTTGGTTGAGTGCCTGTTGCATTTTGTCGCTGAGCATTCGGTTCTCCGGGTGTGATGCTATCGGCATCTATTGGTGACGCGTTGGTTGGTAATTGATTGGACTGATTATCAACAATTGTCTTGTGATTTCAACACGAGTTATCGTCGACTCGAATCGCCTTCAATTCAAACAAGTGGTGATTGTGATCATTTGAATCAATTTTAGTCATTTGGAGTGGTTGTGTCTTTGGATGTAGAGGAATCGTTCAAACGTTCCGCGAGATTGGGAGTTGGCGTTTTATTCTCCATTCGGTTTTTGAAGAACGGGTATAAGAACTGATTCCAATAATGTCGGGGGACGGGATTGCCTTCGATTCCATAGCCTTTGGGCCATTCGTCTTTGGGGAAGTAGTAGGTGCCAAAAATCATATCGAGAGCTGGAAAATGGACCGCATAGTTTTTGTTGATTGCTTCTTTTTCAATGCCGTGGTGCCAATGGTGAAATCGCGGTGTGGCAATGACGTACTCGAGCCAGTGAAACCGGATGCCGATATTGGAGTGGATGAATACGGAGGAGAGATAGACCAGCAGAATATATCCGTAAAGCGCCGGTTCAGCATATCCGATTAAATACATCGGCAGGGTCGTGAAACTACGCAGAAGAATGACTTCGAAGATGTGCATTCTCGAGCCAGCCATCCAGTCCATTGCCTGTGCTGAGTGATGAACTGCATGAAAATTCCAAAGTAGTGGGAATCGATGAAAGCAGCGATGGAACCAATATTGGGCCAAGTCTGTAAAGAACATGATCTCCAAAATTTGGAGTCCAATATTTTGGCTGGCGATTGCTTCCCGGAGACCGCTGGCCCACTGAGTGTTCGCCAGTAATGCGAGCGCTGGCGCGAGCGAGAGAAGAGTTAAGAATTGAATGAACAGTTTACTGATAAAGAAATATAATAAATCTTCACGCCATTCGTATCGCAATACCCTTTGATCAACCTTTTTGAAAATCCGTTCGAGCGGAATAAATAGTGCACCGAGCATTATTAAGTTTAAGAAAAAGAAATCGAGACCTAGCGAAATGTCTCCCTTGATGTCTTGAGCGGATTCGGCAGAGGCGCCACCTAAAAGACTCGCTGTTAGTGCCAGGCCAATGGTGGTGAATCCTAACGTTTTATTTTTGCGGAGTGCTAAGTTGGTAATTCCCAGCAGATACGCAACGGTCAGAACGCAAAATAGAAGTGGTCTAATCCAAAATAAATTCTCTCGGTAAAATCCGTACCGCAGTTCTTGGAGGGTAAGAAGGTCTGGATAGAGGAAGCCGATGACGGCGGCTAATCCCATACTCGAAAGCAGAATTCCCAAAGTTCCACTAATCCACCCGGAACCAAATTTGCGATCGGTGGAATCAAGTTCATTGAATAAAGATTTCACGATCAATGCTTTCTGTTAGGTGGGGTCTCTTTGATTGTCTTGGATAAGGTCGGCGGAGAGCTTCAGTGGAAAGGATGTTGAGTTGACGGGGCACGGTTGAATGCAAGTTCGTTCAGGATTGCGATGGGAGTCATTCTTTAAAACAGCACTGCTCATGAAATTTAACCGATAGTCAACAATTATTGTTTTTGATTTTCAACGATTTTCGGATTGTCAGTCAGCCAGTCGTCAAATTTACCAAGCGCGGTGGAGAATGCTGCCCGTCCGAATCCGATGCGCATGTGTTGATCGTCGCTACCGAGAGTTTTGCCAGATTGAATTAAAACACCGGCTTCTGCCGCGAGTCTTGCAGTAATCTGATTGACGGAGTTGACATGAAATCGCACGAGTGCGGTAGACCCAGCTAAAGGTCGGTTCCAAGTAAAATGGTTGGGCCATCGATGAAAGAACTCGTCGGCGATTTGTAGGTTTGAGCTGATTTGGGTTAGGCTGCGTTGCCGTAATTCGTTCCAGATTTTGAGGGCGGCTGTGGCGAGGAATTCAGACGGCCCCGGAGAGCAAATGCTCGTGTAAAATTTCCAGTTAATGTACTCGTCAATGAGTTGGTCGTCGGGAACAACGAGCCAGCCAGTTCGTAAACCGGGGAGCCCGTAGGTTTTGGAAAGCCCGGAAAGCACAATTGCTTTTGGCGAAAGGTCGGCCATGGACGGAATTTGAGTGGTTCCTTCATGAGTCAATCCAAAATACATTTCGTCTGAAAAAAGCCAGACATTGTTTTGTTCCGCAATGGCGACTATTTCTTGTTGGATCTGTGGGCTCGGAATGTAGCCCGTAGGATTGTGAGGGAAATTGACGACGATCATTTTTGTCTTGGGAGACAATAGTTGAGTTAGCTCTTCAATCCTCAATTCCCATCCATCATCGCTCGAATGGAAATTCCATTTTTTTACATTTTCGTTTCCTACTACGTGCTCGAACATGTTAATCAAAGCATCATAGGCCGGCGAAAGCACGATCACTTCATCTCCGGGGTTCAATAGCGCACGCGCAGTCAGATAGATTCCCTCGACCGGGGTCGCCAAGACGATAACGTTTTCTGGTGAGCACGACTGGTAAGTGTTCGCGATGTTTTGCCTGAGTTCCGGATTGCCTTGCGATTCAGTGTAGCCGAGAGTTTGTTGAGTAAAGTCAGTGATTGAAACATCAGCCAGTTCGAGCAATGTTTCGATCGACATGGTTTCACAATCAGAGTTGCAAAGTTGATAGGGAGTGTTGAATTCATATCGAGCAAAAAAATGTTCGGTCTCAAAGCGGGCGATCTTCATGCAACTAGTCTTTTGGATTTATTGATTTTGAGTAAGTCAGATTTTTGTTGAACTCACAGGATAAGTTCAAGGTTGTCAATTTTAAGTTTCTCTTTTTAAAAGATGAAGTTAGGTGCCTGAATGAATGCTGCAGACTTAGCATTGGGTCTTTAGTTTGTCCTTAGGTAGTTAGTCCTTAGGTAGTTAGTCCTTAGGTAGTTAGTCCTTAAGCGGCATGAAAACAGATGGGGAACAGAATGGCGAACGCGGTGTCAAAATTACTTTTCCTTGAGGCTTGGCGCCAGTTGTTTGTTTAATTGTTGGTATGTTCTAAGGGTTACAGCGCTTCGTTTGTACTTCCCGTGTAATAAAGCTGTGATTTTCATTAAAACGACGCCAAAAAGCGAATCTGGAACGTGATGGGGTGCAAGAGTACAATAGCAGTAAATACGAACGGAAGCGGTGCCGGTGCGTACTTCCCTTTAGACGACCAGGTTATTAGCTAGTGACGTCAGGCATTTGCGGAATGTCTCAATAACGTCGGACGCGTCGAATTCAAAAAAAATGACTGGGCTGGGATTGAGAATGAGCAGGTCGGAAGATTTAAATTCTGAAGATTATCTTAAACTGCTTAGCACTTTTGCGCTTGATCTCCTGCAAAAATCTTCTCTCGATGAAATCTTTTGGCTCATCGCTGATCGTGCGATTGCCGGGATTGGATTCGATGATTGTGTGATCTATTTGATCGACCGAACGACCGGCGAACTGGTTCAAGCGGCCGCCTACGGTCCTAAAAGTGCCGAGGGACGCGTGATCGTTGACCCGATCACGATTCCAATTGGTGACGGTATCGTCGGTTCGGTAGCTGCAAATTTGAAGCCTGAGCGTATTCAAGACACTCGGCTTGATTCGCGTTACATTCTCGATGATGAATTTCGACTTTCCGAACTTGCGGTTCCGATTGTGTTGCACGGCGAGTGCATTGGTGTCATTGATTCCGAAAATTCCAAAGTCAATTTTTACACTGAAAAGCATGAAGAGATCCTTGTGACGATTGCCTCCATGGCCGCCACAAAGATTTCCGATGCGATGCGTGAAGAAGAGCTTCAATCGACTGTGCGACAATTAAAAATTGTTCAAGACATGCTGGCAGCGCAGGCGGACGAACTGATGAGCGCTAAGGAAATGGCAGACTCGTCGAATCGCGCGAAAAGTACTTTTTTGGCAACGATGAGTCACGAGATTCGAACACCACTCAATGCCATTATCGGCATGTCGGATTTGATGCGAGACACATCATTGAGTGCCGAGCAGTTTGAGTTTGCAAATATCATCTGGGACTCAAGTAACCACTTGCTTAATTTGATTACAGATATCCTTGATTTTTCAAAAATCGAAGCAAACGAATTGAGGATTTCAGAAAACACAATCGACTTAAAGTCGTTGGTAGAAGCATCGGTTCGGGTTTGCACATCTGCCAATGCTGAGAATCAAGTGCCAGTTCTCATCAAATGCGATCCGTCGGTGCCGGAGTGCATTCTTGGAGACGAGCCACGAGTGAGGCAGATCTTGGTAAATCTGATTGGCAATGCTATCAAGTTTACGTCGGAAGGTCAGATTACCGTTAGCGTGAGGGCTCAGGCTGAAAATTTATTATTTGCAATTTCTGACACAGGAGTTGGAATTCCATCTTCGGATATGGAAAAAATATTTAGCCCGTTTCAACAGGTGGATTCCTCACACTCCAGGGAATACGAAGGAACTGGTTTGGGCTTGAGCATTGCAAGGCGTTTGAGCCGTTTGATGTCAGGTGATTTGACCGTTAACAGCACCGTCGGAGTTGGAACTGAGTTTGTATTATCGCTTCCGCTGAGGGTTGTCTCACCTCAACGAGAAGAGCCGAGGGGCCGAATCGAAGTTGAGACAAGCAAAAAGCTCAAGATCTTGATTGTGGAGGACAATCCTGTAAACCGCTTGCTGGCCGTGAAGATTTTAGGTCAGGTTGGATTTGCGGCCGATGTGGCTGTGGACGGTTTAGAGGCTGTCGAATTTGTAAATAAGTCGCCTTATGATTTGATCTTTATGGATCTTCAGATGCCTGTGATGGATGGTTACGAAGCGATGCGGAAAATTCGCTCCAATGTGGCAATTAGTCAGCCGCGAATCATCGTTATCTCCGCCAATGTCCAGCCTCAGGATGTTAGCAATTCGTACAATGCAGGTGCAGACGGTTTCCTCCCCAAGCCGATTGACCGGAAGGCATTGGTGGACATCATTAATGCGATATCGTAATTAATCGATTGGTTCTGAGAGTTTCGACTGCAGTTTGGCTGTTATTCCAAGTTTTTCTTGATCTTGATTCTCAGCAAAGTGGCTCTCTGTTAGATTGCGTTTGCCGTGAGGGTGCCGATTGCTCTATCATCGGGCCATCGCTAATTTGAAATTGATCTAGGAACATCTATGTCCTCTGCTGCAACGTTTTCTCCTGAATTGACTGATCAAAAGGTTTATTTTCGCTGCTTCGCGGGTTGCGAAGGTAAGCATTCAATTTACGACGTTCTTTATCGGTGCCCTAAATGCAATTCGCTGTTAGAGGTCTATCACGATCGCCCGCCGTTGCAGGATCGCAACGCTTACAAGTGGCAGCAGTTATTTGATTCGCGGGCGAGCACCACGAATTGGCCTTTCGGCAGTGGTGTCTGGGGGATGAGGGAATGGGTGATTCCAGATTTGCGTGACGAAAATGTTGTCAGCATGTGTGAAGGGAATACAAACCTCTTTTGGGCTGACCGGTTAGGTCAACAACTTGGTTTGTCGGAGCTTTGGATCAAGCTTTGTGGAAACAGTCATACTGGCAGTTTTAAAGATTTGGGGATGACCGTCCTAGTTAGTGTTGTGAAGCAGATGATGACGATGCCCAACAATCCAGTGCAGGCAGTTGCCTGTGCGAGCACTGGAGATACCAGTGCAGCTTTGGCTGCCTATGCTGCCTATGCTGGAATTCCGGCAATCATATTCTTGCCGGCTGGAAAAGTAAGTACCGCGCAATTGATTCAGCCCGTTGCTAATGGAGCGCATGTATTAGCACTCGATACCGATTTTGACGGGTGTATGAAGATTGTTCAGGAGGTCACTGAGGATCAAAGTATTTATCTTGCGAACTCAATGAATAGTCTTCGGATTGAAGGTCAGAAAACGGTGGGCATTGAAATTTGTCGTCAGTTCGATTGGGAAGTTCCTGATTGGATTATTATTCCTGTCGGAAATCTTGGAAATATCAGTGCCCTTCACAAAGGGTTTCGTTTGATGCTGGACCTTGGTTTAATCAATCGGATGCCACGATTAGTTGCTGCCCAGGCTGAAAGGGCAGATCCGTTCTACCAGTCCTTCAAAACCGGCTTCGCGGACAAGACATCTGTAACTGCGGGGGAAACACTGGCGAACGCGATTCGAATCGGTGATCCAGTTAGCTATGAGAAAGCGGTGAAAGCGGTCGAGGAAACGGATGGCATTGTTGAGCAGGCGACCGAGCAGGAACTTGCTGCTGCATCAGCACGGGCAGATTTGACTGGGATGTTTACTTGTCCTCACACGGGCGTCGCACTTGCAGTTCTCGAAAAACTTGTGAATCGCGGGGTGATTAAACCGAATGATCGAACCGTCGTCATCAGTACGGCCCATGGGCTGAAGTTTACCGATTTTAAAGTGGGCTATCACGAGTCGACGCTTGAGGGAATCGCAAGTGAGTGTGCCAATCCTCCGGTATACCTGAAAGCTAATACTCAAGTCGTGAAGGACGAAATTAAAAAACGTCTAAGCCTCTAATGCTTAACCCCTTGCTTCGGTCGATTTAAGTTTTCGATTTCAGGGCCGTGACTTCGACTTCGATGAGCATTTCGGGGCGAATCAATCCACACACAATCATTGTGGCGGCTGGGCGGATGGACGCGAATGCCTTTCCAAGGACAGGGAACGCAAGTTCGGCGTCGGACTGATTCGTCACGTAGTAATTAGCTCTTACGATGTCTGAGAGTGAAAATCCTGCATTCTCAAGCGTTTGTCGAATCGTCTCGATGCAGTTTTGTGTTTGTGTCTGAATGTCCGGAGGCATAAACATGGTCGTGTAATCGTAGCCAGTGGTTCCCGAAACAAAACACCAATTGTCCTGCACAACTGCGCGAGAGTATCCAGCTTTTTTTTCGAAATCAGAATCTGTTGAAAATGTTTTTCGAGTCATCTTGCCTACCGAATTAAGTTAGGTTGGATCTAATTGCCACTGGCTTTGGAGTTTCTAATGGATTTAAATGTAATTGTAATTAATCGTTTTTGAAATCTAAGTATTTTGAGTTTCAGAGATAAGAGTGACCGATGGCCTATATCGAACAAGTTTCAATTGAGAACGCGGCTGGAAAAACTGCGAGGCTATACCAGTCGGCGGTTGAGCGGGCAGGCGACGTTGCCAATATTATCCGGGTGATGAGTCAGGATGGCGCGAGTGCCAACGCTTCGATGAATCTCTACGTTTCCATCATGAAGACTGACAATCACCTTTCCGGGGCGCAACGTGAGATGTTGGCGACGGTTGTCAGTAACGCCAATGATTGTTTTTACTGAACGCTGTTCCATGCCAGAGACTTCGGTCTGGAGTCTGGGAATACAGAGTTAGCGGAATTGCTGATTTTTGATTACCGCAATTGTAATTTCAACGAGATGGATACGGCGCTCTGCGAGTATGCAGTGGAGCTGACCTGTCGGCCAGGGGGGATGTCGCAGACTAACATTGATCGATTACGAAACGTCGGTTTGGCGGATGATCAAATTACGGTCGCGACTCAGGTGATTTCCTACTTTAATTACATCAACCGGATCGCGGATGGTCTCGGGGTTGATTTGGAAGACTGGATGACGACCTCGGAGGCGTCGTGGAAGTCGGAGAAACCAAATTGGCGGTCGTGAGCTTGGAGGGAGTGGAGCGATAAAAAAATGCGGCCCGAGTAGACTCAGGCCGCATGGTGGTATCGTTCGTTAGAATTTTGATAATGCAAAACTCTAAGAGATGAACTTAAAAGTTCACGTTACGGATTAGGGTTTGCGTCATCTTTTGGCGCTTCACCGGGATCTTCATGATTCGTAAGATCCACTTCATGGCCCATTTCCGCTAACAATTCAGTAAGTGCTTCGTCCATTTTTGGACCTCGCGCGTTTTTGTACCGAATTTTTCCTTCAGCGTCGATGATGTAAATGGTTGGCCATCCGGATACACCCCAGCGAGTCGAAATGGGACCGCCGGTTCCTTGAGGACCGTTCCAGAAACTACGCCATGAGATGTTTTTCTGCTTGGTTGTTTCCCGGATTTTTTCCAGGTCACGATCACTGTTGACACCAATAATTGCGAATGGTTTGTCAGCAAGTGTTTTTACGAGCGACCGCTCGTGTGGGTACATAGCCCGGCACGGTGGTCACCAATCGCCCCAGAAGTCGAGCACGACAACTTTGCCGCGGTAGTCGCTCAGCTTAAAGGCGACTCCATCAAGGTCTTCCCCTTCGATATCGGGAGCGACTTTACCAATGCTTAGAAACTTCAGTTGGAAGAGAGCATTGTCGGCAGCTTCTTTAAAAGTTTTGCCGCGAGTCATCGAACTTGTCAAATCTCCGTAGTTGGCGATCAGAGATTCGTACAGTTCTTCTGCACGAGTTTCGTCTTTGACGGTCTTGGCTAGAGCCATTGTTGCCGAAGCCCTGACAGCTTTGTGTGGCGATTCTTCGATCAATTGCTCGAGCTTTTCATCAACATTTTTAACGGGCATTCTGCCTTGTGCGAGGACGCCGCAAAGGTTGGCCATTTTTTCGTTGTCAATGTACTTTTCAAACAATGTGTCCATTGCTTTGGTCCCGGCTTCCGCCCCGGCCATGTTCATGGTAACCCACATGATGGCGTCGAAGTTAGCGGGATTATCTGCGTTGGCAGCGACAACTGCGTTTAGGTCAGTTCCGCATTTTTGCTGTAGTGCGGGAAGTTTCGCGTAGTAGAAATCGCGGCCCTCGTTCCCCGGCATTTTTCTCGCCTCGGTCATCAGGCTATTTTGGGCCTTAGAGTATTCGGCGATGATTGTCTTAATTTGCTCAGCCGGTGTTGCGTCAGTAACTTCAGGCTTAGCTTCTTCCTGCTTTGGTTCAGGCTTAGCTTCTTCCTGCTTTGGTTCAGGCTTGGCTTCTTCCTGTTTTGGTTCAGGCTTGGCTTCTTCCTTGGGTGGTTCTGGTTTCTTTTCTTCCGGAGCAGGTGTTGCTTCCGGAGGTTCTGTTTTCGACGCGACCTGGGCCGGCGTGGAACTCTTGGTTTGGGATGTCTCGTCGCCCGGATTACTGCAAGCAGTGATCAGGAGGCAGCCAAGAACTAATAGCCA
>Ga0208948_1000667_pt1 | contig 15478 bp, 13 predicted proteins | sample AOAMet11_17_M020_2_FD_188228 | JGI IMG/M metagenome (GOLD analysis project Ga0208948, IMG submission 188228) | Ammonia-oxidizing marine microbial communities from Monterey Bay, California, USA - CAN11_17_M020 (SPAdes) | ecosystem: Environmental > Aquatic > Marine > Intertidal zone | place...
CGGTCAATGGCGACTCGATCACCGGGGAGGCCAAGCTAGGAGCGTTCGGCACCGCCTCATTCAGCGGTACCCGCGCCTGACCCGACAAGTAACCCCCACCAACGGGACGACTGACCATCAGGTCCGTCGTCGGGTGGCCCCCTCCCACCAGTCGCGCGGTCGAAGTCTCCTGCCATAACCCAGGCGGTCGTGTAACCAACCCATCATCCGGCGTAGTCGAGTGGCGGCCAACCGCCGACCCAGACGGTTATGCCACTTTGAGAAGTTCTTGTTGTACGGGCAGACCCGAATGCAGATCATGCAGTCGCTGACGATCTGGGCCCAGTACGAAAAGCACTTCTCTCCGTCGGTCGTCCACTTTCGAACACCGCCGATCGTCGACCGGTTCAACTTCACCGATGTCGGCGACCCGTCGGTGATTGCTCCCGGCGGACACGCCTCGGTGCAACGGCGACATGATTCGCAGAACTCCGTCACCCCGAACCGGGACGGTGAGTCGTGGTGTAGCGGGGCATCGGTGAAGATCTTTCCGAAGCGAACCCGTGGACCGAACTCGGGAGTGATCACCAGTCCGTGACGTCCGTATTCGCCAAGCCCAGCTTGGATTGCGAGCGGTATGGCCAGAGCGGTGTCGTTGAGGCTCGGCACTGCCCGGTAGCCGAGGTTTCGAAGCCACTGCGCAGTTGCCAGGAGGACCATCACGTCCTTGGAGTACCCAAGTCCGGTGGCCGCTCCGGACAAGGCCGACGGCACGGTGTCGACCAGATCGTGGTCCATGGCCTGACCCACCACGATGACATTGTCCAGGTCCTCGTCCAGACCCAACGGTCGACCCTCGTTGGCACGGCGGGCGTACCGCTCGCTGTATAGCCACCGGTCGTCGTTGGCACAGATCCCAACCAGGTCGGCCCCGAGCACGGTGGCTACCTGTTTCACGGTGGCCGACGCCTCAACCGGTGACCCCAGATCGAAGCGTTCGTCAGGCCCGTCGCGTAGTTGACTCAACGGACTCAGAAAGCCGTCACGCAGGTCATCGGCGTCGTGCATCTCGGAGAACACCCCGACTACGTGCCAAGCGGCGTTGCGGATCGCATAGTCGCGTTGGCCGAAGCCGGCAGCGTTGCGCCACTCAAGGAGGTCCTCCCGATATGAGCTGAAGAACCGACGGGCCTCGTCGGTGGCGATCTCCGGGTCCCAGAAAGCCCGGTTGAACACGTCATCGACCTGGCTGAACCGCTCGAAGTCGTCCAGCACCTCCCAGGACGGCCCCCGAGGCCGACGCCCCCGGTAAAGGCCTACGGGGACCTCGCTTCCTGCGTCGGCGGTGCCGACTTCAAACCCGGTCACTCCGGCGACCAGAGCCCCTCGGCAATCAGGTCGGCCTGGACCTCGATGATGCCCTCGCGCAGAGTTTCGACCATCCAGTCGATCTGCTCGACGGACAGCACCAACGGGGGCGACATCACGTTCAGGTGGGCAATGGGTCGGACGATTAGGCCCCGCTTCTCACAGGCGGCGGCCACCCGGTCACCCACGTGGACCGACGGGTCGAAGAGTTCCTTCGTCTCCTTGTCGGCCACGTTCTCCACGCACTGCATGAAGTGGCTGCCCCGGACGTCACCGACGATCCCCAGGTCCGCCAGCGTCGCCAGTTGCTCACCGAAGTACGGGCCGACCCGCTGGACGTGCCCGCAAATGTCCTCGCGTTCGAGGATGGCGATGTTCTCGAGCGCAGCGGCGCAGCACACCGGGTGACCCGAGTAGGTGAACCCGTGGGCGAAGACCGACCCCTCGGCCTGCGGAACGCTGATCACGTCGTAGATCTCGTCGGAGATGATGGTGGCCGACAGCGGGGCGTACGCCGAGGTCAGGCCCTTGGCCGACGAGATGATGTCGGGCACGATCCCGAAGGCGTCCTCGCTGGCGAACATGTGGCCGAGGCGCCCGAAGGCGGTGACCACCTCGTCGGATACGTAGAGGATCCCGTACTCGGTACAGGCTTCGCGCATGCCCGGCAGGTACCCGGGGGGCGGCATGAGCACGCCGCCGGCACCCATGATCGGTTCGGCGAAGAAGGCGGCCACGTTCTCTGGGCCGAGACTCTCGACCTTGGCCCGGAACTCGGTAACCAGTTGCGCCCCGTACTCCTCCGGTGTTGTGTCCTCGGGTCGTCGGTACAGGTCGGGACCCGACACCCGCTGGATGAGCGGCTCACCTATGACGTCGAATCCAATGTGGTCGTACTCCACACCGGTCAACGACATGGCCATGTAGGTGGACCCGTGGTACCCGTTGGTGCGGGTGATCAACATCTTCTTCTCGGACTTGCCGAGCATGTTGAAGTAGTAGTGGATGAGGCGCACCGCGGTGTCGTTGGCCATCGACCCGCCGGAGCCGTAGAGCACGTGGTTCAGCGGTCCCGGGGCGAGGCGGGCCAACACCGACGAAAGTTCGGCCACCGGGATGGTCGTGTGGTGTCCGAACGACGAGAAGTAGGTCATCTTCGTGGCCTGGTCGGCCATGGCCTGGGCAATCTCACTTCGGCCGTAGCCGGTGTTCACGCACCAGAGGCCGCCGATGCCGTCGAGGTAGCGGCGGCCGTCGCTGTCATAGATGTAGGCGCCCTCGGACTCTGCGACGACAAGCGAGCCCTGCTCCTTGAAGGTGGCAAAGTCGGTCCACGGGTGGACGAAGTGGTCCTTGTCCTTCTGCCAGATGTCCTGGGTGTCGTAGGAAGCGAACCGAGAGGCCGCCTCGGCGTCGGCCGCTACTGAGATCTCACGTTCGATAGTCATGGCGTTCCCTCCTGAAGTAGATCGCAGCTCGCAAGCACCGCCTACGACTGCCCCGATGCTTCATCCGGCCCCCTCTGTTGACCGAGACAGCCTGCCATGCGGACCACTGGGCGTTTCTACCCAACCGGTCCCATGCAAGGATCAAGCATCCTTGACCACCTACGAGGGGACATGAGGATGAGTCCATTCGGGACCGGGATGGTGGTGGCCGCTCAACCGGAAGCGGTGGAGGCCGGCGTCGACGCGCTGCGGGCCGGCGGCAACGCTGTGGATGCCGCGGTGGCCTGTGCCCTAGTGGCCGGCGTGGTCGATCCCCAAATGTGTGGCATAGCCGGATTCGGGAGCGCACAGTTGTTCCTGCCTGCCGGCCGTCCGGGCGCCGATTCTGGTGAGACTGTCCACACCTGTGTCGACTTCCACGGCACTTCGCCGGCTGCCGTACGCCCCGACATGTGGGAGCACCTGCTGGTCGGGGAGACCCGAGACGGGTTCGGATTCATCATCGATGGCAATGTCAACGACGTTGGCTACCAGTCGATCACCACGCCCGGCTCGCTACTGGCCTACCACGAAGCACAGACCCGGTATGGCCGTCTCGACTGGGCTGATGTAGTCGCTCCGGCTATTGCCTGGGCCGCCGACGGCTTTGCGATCCGGCCGTCGGTGTCTCACTGGTGGCAGGAGGGCGCCACGCTCGGCCGAGCCGACAACGTCGGACGTCTGGCTCACACCCCGGCCGGGCGCCGCATCTACTTCGATGAGAACGGGTCGCTTCGACGAATCGGTGAGACGCTCCGCAATCCCGATCTGGCCCGGACTCTGACCCGCATCGCCGAAGGTGGCGCGGACGAGTTCTACCGGGGCGGGATCGCCGCGGAGATCGACGCCGACATGGCTGCCAATGGCGGCCTGCTGACCGCCACCGACCTCGATGACTATCGGACCGTCTGGGGAGATCCGCTGCGGACCACCTATCGGGGACTGGAAGTGGCCACCAACCAACCGCCCGGCGGCGGAGTCATGGTGGCCGAGATGCTCAACATCCTCGGCCACTTCGATCTGGGGACCATGGGGCACAACAGCATCGAATACGTCCGCACGGTGGCCGAGGCCATGAAATGGGCCACAGCCGATAAGGACGCCCACGTAGGAGACCCAGCCTTCGTCGACGTGCCACTGGACCGGCTGTTGTCGACCGACCACGCTGCCGAGTTGGCCCAGCGCATCACAGCAGGCGAGCGCGCCCACGTGGATCGCATGGCTGGTGAGCCGCCTGACACCACGCACGTCTGCGTGGTCGACGCCGACGGCAACGCCATGTCGATGACCCACTCGCTGGGCATGCCGTCCGGCGTCGTCACCGAGGGTCTGGGCTTCATGTACAACGGCTGCATGGGGGTGTTCGACCCCCGTCCAGGGCGACCCGGTTCGTTGGCCCCCGGCAAGCGTCGCTTCACCTCGCTCTGCCCGACCCTCCTCCTGGACCGAGGACTCCCAGACGGCGAAGCGTTGCGGTTCGTGGTCGGCGCTCCCGGGGGCACCCAGATCGCCATGGGCGTGCTCCAGGTGATCCTCAACGTCGTCGACCTCAACATGCCGGTGCTGGAAGCAATCTCGGCCCCTCGGTTCTCGGCCACGAGTGACGCCATCGACGTCTGCAACCGAATCCCCCGGTCGGTGACCCGAGAGCTGGAGGCCGACGGCTACGAGGTGGTCCGGTGGCCCGGCAGCTACGAGTTCGCCCGGGTGCACGCCATCGCCGTAGGACCCAGTGGGTTGTCCGGGGCCGCCGATCCGGGCGGCGACGGAATGGCGCTCACTCCCTGACGCCCACCCTCGTAACGACGGTGGTAGCCGGTCGGCCCGGAGACGAAGCGGTCAGGAACCCGCCGGGCAGGTCAGGTCGAGGTCCTCGCCCATCGCAGCATTGAACCCCTCACGGCCGTACATGAAGAGGGCGACGAACCACTTGGCGACGTCCTCCTCGACTAAGCCGGCCAGTAAGCAATCGGGGTCCTGTGGGACGCCGAGGCCGACCATGTCGGCCTTCATCAATGCCAGAAGGTCGGTGCAATAACCCACGGGTTGCACCAGGGACAGAGCGTCCTCGACGGCCATGCCACCCACTGAGGCGCCGTTCATGAGCGCACCGGTCCGGCCGGTCCCCTCTACCTGGATCATGGTGACCACGGCACACTCGGCTTCGTCCTCGGTCCAGTGTCGGCCCAGGACGGGATGCGACTGGTGATTATCCATCCAGTTGGCAAAGAGGGAGAACTGCTGGTCGACAACCTCGGTATCCACGCCGCGCTCCATGAGTTCGTCGGCACGAACCTCAGCAGCCTCCCGATCCAGGCCATCACGCTCCATGACCAGACGTACGACATCCTCGCGAACACCATCCATCGCCTCGTCGACGTCGTAGGTGCTGGTCGGCACAGCAGTGGTTGTCGGTGCAGCCAGTTCGGGCTCGACGTCGTCAGAACACGCCCCCGCAACGATGCAGGCCACGACCAACAGGACCAGACGGGTGCGCATCCGGCAGTCTCACACCGGATCAGCTCGACCAAAACTCGGCCAGGGACTCGTCTAGACCACTACGCTCCGCGGCTGATGCCCGAACCCTCGACGCCGGTGCTCTCCGCGGAGCAGGTCAGCCAGTACGAGGCCGACGGATACCTGTACCTAGAGGACGCGCTCACCCCGCAGCAGGTGTCCGACCTTCGAACGGTGTTCGACGATTGGGCCGAGGAAAGCCGCTCCCATGCAGGGCCGTACGGCGAAACCTTCGACGGGCGCCCCCGGTTCGACGTCGAGCCCGGCCATACCGCGGAAAGCCCGGGCCTTCGCCGCGTCGCCTCGCCCATCGAGGTGTCCGACGTCTACCTCGACGCGATGCGCTCCAACCGGGCGCTGGAAGCCGTGACCCAGTTGATCGGTCCCAATCTGCGGTTCCGTGAGTCCAAGATCAACTCAAAGCTGCCTGGGACGGCCACCCACCTGAAGTACCACCAGGACTTCCCGTTCGGCCCACTCAGCAACGACGACCTGATCACCGTGCTGTTCCACCTCGACGAGGTCGGCTCCGACAACGGCCCACTGGAGGTTGTGCCGGGTAGCCACAAGGGGCCGCTGCTGGAGCACTGGCACGACGGGGTGTTCACCGGCGCGGTGTGCCCCGACATCGAAGCCAAGGCCCGGAAGCGAGCCGTTACCTGCCATGGGGCCGTCGGCTCGGCGTATCTCATGGACGCCCGGGTGCTGCACGGCTCAGCCCCAAATCTGTCCGCGTCACCCCGGACGCTGTTCATCGTCCAGTACCACGCCGAGGACGCCCACCCGTTGGCCCCCAACCACCTGCCCAGCCGCTTTGACCAGGAGGTGGTGGCTGGCGTGGCCACCGGACGAATACGCACCTCGGACTATGAAATGGCACTACCCGAGATGCCCACCGTGGCCTCCTTCTTCGCCGTCCAGGCGGTGAAAAGTGGGTAACTCGAAACTGCTACTGGCCGTAGCCGTCGTCACGGCGTGTGTTTCCTCCTGCGGGGGAGACATGGCAGATGGGGAAATGGGCGACCACAGCGACCACAGCCATGACCATGGCTCGGCTATCGACCTGACCGGCCTCTCGGTTCGACCTGAGGTATCTCTCGTCGCCGAACCCGACGGATCGGGCGGGATCATGTTGGACATCGAAGTCCATGGTCTGGAGTTGGTGCCAGCCGATGCAGGAGCCGACCACCAGCCCGGAGAGGGACACGTGCATGTGATGGTCGACGGCTCGTCCGTGGCGATGATCGCCGAGACCAGCTACCACGTCACGGGCCTGAGCGACGGTAGCCACACGGTCATGGTCACGCTTTCGGCAAACGACCACAGGGACTACCACGCTGATGGGAAGGTCATCAGCGACATGACCACCGTGGTGGTCACCGGGGGTTCATGACCACCAGGTGCCAGAGCGGCGCAAGGTCCTCAGCCCTCTGAAGCAATGGCGTTGACCGAACCAGCCCATGAGCCTGAGCACACCTCGCAAGCAGGTGGGGATCTCTTCCATCCCTGACCAGTCTCTGTAGCCACGACTTCGCCGCTATGACAGATCAGGAAGACGCCCATCTCGTCTGGGCCGGTGAGCCAATGGCGCTAGCTGGCGCGTCGACAATTCTCGACGATGGCGTCGCATATCTCCGACCAACGCTGCTCTGGTAGGTCATGCCCCATGTCGGGTATGCCTAGGAACCGTGACCCCGGCACCGCCTTGGCTGTCGTTAGTCCACCACTGGGCTTGACGAGCGGATCAACCAGTCCGTGGATGACCAAAGTCGGGGCTGTAACCGCTTCAAGCAGTTTTGTTCGATCACGGGTGCTGGAGATGGCGGCCATTTGCCGCTCCATCCCCTCGGGTTCGAAACTTCTCTCCACATTGAGTCGGACATGCTGCCGGTACTCGTCCGCATCGAAAAGGGGGCCGGAAATTAGGCGGAAGACCTCGACGTTGTCTTCGACGGCGTTATCCAGAGTGGGTTTTGGCCGCCATGCAAACTTGGGCATCAGCGAGGCCGCAATGCCCCCATTTCGGCGGTCACCAGTGTTCGACATGATCGAGCACATGGTCCGGACACGATCAGGATGGTTGAGCGCAATCTCCTGGACGATCATCCCGCCCATCGAGAGGCCGACAACGTGGGCCGAATCGATTTCGAGGAAATCGAGCAGACCGGCGGCATCGTCCGCCATGTCGACCATGGAATAGGCCACTCCCTTCACCGGTTGTTTGGTGAGGAGGGCGCGAATGATGGTCGATTGGTTGGGTGGCTTCCAGGTCCCCTGCGAAGACAAACCACTATCGCGGTTGTCGAAGCGAATGACCTTGAATCCCCTGTCAACGAACAGGCCAACGAAATCGTCTCGCCAGTCAGTCAACTGGCCCCCAAGGCCCATGACGAAGAGCAATGGTTCACCATCGCCTTGGATGTCGTATTCGATAGCGATCCCGTTGACTTCGGCCTTAGGCATCGCTGGACCGTAGTTGTGATGGACGATTTCCTGGCTACCGGTCCCCATCTTCGAGCCACTGACGCTCTTCGCTGGTGAGTTCCATCTCCGCTGCCTGGAGATTCGCGGCGGCCTCCATGCCATCGCGCGCAGCACAGACGACATGGACGCGGAAAGGTGAAGTCGCAACGTAAGCAATGGCAATCTGCTCTGGGCTGCATCCCCGCGAAATCGCTAATTGCAGCGACCGTTCCCGTCGGTTCCGGTTCTCCACCGAGTCATAGCAGCGGGTCGTTTCCGCATCAGTGGCCGACTCCGGTCTCCGTGCTGCGGTCAGGAAACCTCCAGCCAGGGGCGACCAGGCGATGACCGAAATCTCAGGGTCGGCGAGGCGAACCCTTTCTTCAGCATGGGCTGGCCCCGTGATAGTGGTGACCCCTGGCCAAGGCTCTTCGAGTTGGTCGACCAGAGAGAACTGCGGGCTGGTGGCTACCGGCAGAGCGACGTCTGCCCTACTTCGAGCCTCCCAGAACCGTTCGGCTGACCAGTTGGACACTCCCCAGGCTCCAATAGTGCCCAAGGCCACCTCGCGCTGGGCAGCATCCACCAACTCGCCAACAGGCACGGTGTCATCGTCTCTGTGGAACAACCAGAGGTCGAGCCTGTCGGTACCCATCCGGTCGAGGGTCACAGCGATATCGACTGCCACTGTCTCAGGCGAAACTCTGGAGGCCGCCCAGTCGGGCGGCCCGGGATGACATCCCTTCCCGATAAGCGTGATCGATTCGCGGACACCCCGGCTGGCCGCCCAAGCGCCGAGGCGCCCATCACACGTACCGCCTTCGTCGGCGTAGACGAGACTCGAATCGAAGGCACCGACCCCAGAGGCGTGGACCTCATCAAGAAGTCGGTCTGGGTCTGGAACCAAGGTTGCTCCGAAAAGGGGCGTTGCCCCCTGAATCACAGTCGGCAGCATTTAAATGAACCGCTCACGAGAGAGCCTCTCCGTCGCATGGGTAGACGACCCCGACCCGGGACCGGATCTCGTCCATCAGAACCGCCATAGCCAATGACCACGACCCGGGGACCACTGGACTCTCCATCATCCCAGCCTTCAGACACCGGGCCACTTCGGTGATCTGGTGTTCGAAACCGTTGACCCGGTGAGGCTCGTGCACCTCGTCGACCTTTTCGCCTTCCAAGGATGTAAGCGTCATCTGCTCAGCACGCCAAAAGCATGGGATGTCAACATGCCCCTTGGATCCGACGATGCGTGCATCGCTGCCTAGGTCGGTATTGATCGCGGAGTTGAGCTTGGCTAGTCCACCGGTGGGGTATTCGGCAGTCACGGAAAGGCAGACATCCACACCATCGGCAGATAGTTCAGCCTCAGCGTCAAAGGAAAGAGGCTGGGACTGGAATACCAGTTCCGCCAAGGTCAAGGTGTAGATCCCGACATCGAGCAGGCTGCCTCCGGCCGATTCGGGTGCCCAAAGACGACCATTCGGGTCATAAGGGGCGTTGAAGCCGAAGTTCGCTTCGACCATTTGGATCTCGCCTAGACGCCCCTCCTGGATCCACTTCCTGCATGCCGCCATGACAGGAAGGTGTCGAGTCCACATGGCCTCCATGAGGAAGGCTCCCGATAGTTGAGAGATCGCGATCATTTGTCGAACCTGAGCGGCGTTGACCGCCATCGGCTTCTCGCACAACACGGGAACCCCGGCTTCCAGGAGAGTCACGGAAACGTCTCGATGACTGCTATGTGGGGTGGCGACGTAAACGGCGTCCACCTCGCCTACGAGGTCGGCCAAGTCGCAACTCGACGCGCCAATATCGTGATCGTCTGCGAAAGCCGCGACCCTGGGGGCATCACGGCCAACGACAGCGACGACCTCATGGCCGACTCCTCTGGCCGCGCTAAGGAACGTGGAGACAATGCCCCCATGCCCAACAACCCCCCACCGCATTAGGCCAGCATCGCACCTTGGCCCAGAGTTGGGCCTCCCCTGGGCCACGGCCCTCGAAGTGAGCAAAGCATCAAGATCTCGACCGTCTTGGGACCAAGGTCCGAGCGGCTGGCTGCGGTGAGAAGCCGTTCCCTGCATCTACTGGTTGACGAGCCACTTCCTGAAGGTATACGCACGATAGGACTACGGTCCGCCGGTATGACCCCGACCACAGGAAAGCACCCGATCGAAAAGCGATTCGCCACCGTCAATGGCAAACGGATGGCCTACGTGGAGGTCGGTGAGGGCGACCCGATCGTGTTCCTGCACGGCAACCCCACGTCGTCGTACCTCTGGCGCAACATCATCCCGTACGTGGCCGACCTCGGGCGTTGCATAGCCCCCGACTTGATCGGCCAGGGCGATTCGGAGAAGTTGGACGACTCCGACTCCGGCTCGTACCGATTCGTGGAACACCGCACCTACCTGTGGGAACTGTTGGAACAGATCGGCGTGACGGAGCGTGTGACCCTGGTCGTGCACGACTGGGGCTCGGCTCTCGGGTTCGACTGGGCCGCCAACCACCCCGAGGCGGTGGCCGGGGTCTGCTACATGGAGGCCATCGTCCGGCCCATAGCCACGTGGGACGAGTGGCCCGAGTCCGCACGGGGCATCTTCCAGGCCTTCCGGTCGCCGGCGGGCGAGGACATGGTGCTGGAGAAGAACCTGTTCGTTGAGGCGGTCCTCCCCGGGGCGATGATCTGCGACCTGGCACCCGAGGACCACGACGAGTACCGACGACCGTTCGCCGAACCGGGTGAAGGGCGGCGCCCCACCCTCACCTGGCCCCGTGAGATCCCGATAGCGGACGAGCCGGCCGACGTGGTGTCGATCGCCTCGGCATACGCGAACTTCATGGCGTCAGCCCCGTTCCCGAAGTTGTTCGTGAACGCAGAACCCGGCGCCATCCTGACCGGCGCCCAGCGCCAGTTCTGTCGTACCTGGCTCAACCAGACAGAGCTCACAGTCGCCGGAAAACACTTCATCCAGGAGGACTCCGCTGATGAGATAGGAACAGCGCTGGCCGACTGGCACACGCACCTGTAGGTAGCAGAACCCGGTTCCAAGCCCTCACGTTCCTCGAGCACCGAGCGACAGACGTAGATGGCTGGTGCGTGCTGCGCTCTCCGACATGGAACCAGAAAGGGCTAGCCGGTCAAGCCTGGTCCTCGATGGGTCGAACGTGCCGGAGCCACAGCCCACCGCCGATGTGGGGGCGCGGGTCGTAGGAGCGATGTCCAAGCAGTCTTTGCGCCCGTGGTGACCGGTCATCGAGCTCGCCGGGGGCGTAGTCGAGCGCGTTGGCCTCCTCGGGAGTGAGCCAGCCAACCACGAAGCTGAGGTGTAGTGCACGTCGCCACCGGTCGACAGTGAGGTTGGCCCCTCCCCCATGGAGGATCTTCCCGGAGTAGACGAACGCATCGCCGGGGGCGAGTTCGGCTGGAACGGACTCTGCCTCAAAGTCGTACACCTCCAACTCGGGCCACCGGTGGCTTCCAGGGACCGCCCGGGTCGCACCGAGCTCTTCGGTCACTTCTTCGAGGGCAATCATGGCGCTGATGGTCACCTCCGGCGTGTCAGGCCAGGTGGGTTCCACGTGTTGGAACCAATTGTCGGCGTCGCGGTGTAGCACCTGAGCCGGCTCGCCGGGTCCGATGAACATGACCTGTGCCGTGTTAACCCAGTACGAGCCGCAGTTGGGCAGGAGAACGGCGTCCGCAAGGGCGGCGTAGACCTCGTTGTCGAGCAGATCGAAGTAGGCGGGAGTGATCCTGCCGAGGCTTGAGAAGCGAACAGTATTCGCGCCAACGAAAAACTTTCCCGCTTCGCCCATGCCCTGATTAGCGGCACCCGGTTGAACGCCCTTCGCGAACGCTGTGGTTGCACGGAGCAGTTCATCTATCACGCCCCCGCCGACCATGCCCTCGACGACCATGCCGCCATCGGTGTCGAAGACCTCAAGGGCCGACGCGAGCGTGCCGTCAGCCGAAAGTCTGGTCAGTGCCGGTGACATCGATCCTTCTCCTCCCCAAGAAAAGCGTACCTACGCGATACAGAGCGACCTTCGGGCCGATTGACATGATCAGGAATGCGGCCTTAAGACACCGTCAAGGCGCCTGGGGTTCACGCAATGCGACTTGACCCATAGCCCGCCCTACCCCTTCCGACTCCCGTAACAGTACTGACGAATTCCAGCCTGGAACCAGCATCAGGTCGGCTACAGGTCGAGCCGTATACCGTGCCGATCATGACCGTCCACACCAACTCCGACGGACCGGTGGCTGTCATCACCATCGACCGCCCCGAGGTTCGCAACGCCGTCGACCGAGACACCGCCGAAGCCTTGGGCTCGGCATTCGACGCAGCTGATGCCGACGAAGACACCTCGGTCATCGTGCTCACCGGTTCAAGTGGCACCTTCTGCGCCGGGGCCGATCTCAAGGCCCTCTCAGACGGTCGCGGTAACCGGGTCACCGAGCCCGATGTAGTCGGGATCGTCGACTCGCTGGGCCCGATGGGGCCGACGCGCCGGGCGCTGTCCAAGCCGGTGATCGCCGCCATCGAGGGCCATGCCGTCGCCGGCGGCCTGGAGTTGGCGCTGTGGTGCGACCTGCGAATCGCTGCCACCGACGCTGTCTTCGGTGTCTATTGCCGACGCTGGGGGGTCCCGCTGGTAGACGGTGGAACGGTTCGCCTCCCCCGTCTGATCGGACATAGCCGCGCCATGGACCTGATCCTTACCGGACGAGCGGTGGGTGGCGACGAGGCACTCCAGATGGGTCTGGCCAACCGGCTGTGCGAATCCGGTGCTGCGCTGGCTACGGCCGTCGAGGTCGCAAGGGAGTTGGCGACGTTTCCGCAACGATGCCTGCGATCCGACCGCCTCTCGGCTATCGAGCAGTGGGGGCTGGATCTAGGACCTGCGCTCGCCAACGAGGTCCGCCGGGGCATGGCGACCATTCGTAGCGGCGAGACCCAGGAGGGTGCCTCCCGCTTTGCCGATGGTGAAGGGCGTCACGGCTCATTCGCCGCGTTCTCCCCCGGTACCTAGACGAGCCAACAGAAGGCATTTCTCCAGTGGACTCCGACGACGAGAAACCGTTCCCTCTGACTACGGAATGGTTCGAGCTCCAACGCCAGGAAGCGGTAGCGAACGCTAGGAGGAGTAAGGCTCGGCGCGAGCGGGATCGGGCCAACAAGGGCAAGACGAGGGGTCGAGAGTCTCGATTCCTGCAACGTTGGAAATCCAGATTCCTGCAACGTTGGAAATCCAGGCAGCCCCCGCCCCAATGACGCGATTGAGACAACTTGGGAACGCGTCCCATGATCTAGGTATCTACCAGAGATGGAGGAAGATCTCGCCGTCCATGTCAGCTACCAGGTGTGTGGAAGCCACCTGGCCTGCGGACACGGACGTGTACTGGTCCGGGAAATGGATCTCCTGCTCGGTGCCCGACCGGTTGTAGACGGCGTAGCCGTTCGTGAACTCCCGGATGAATAAACCGTCGACGCCCTGGTGTGTTGCCCGCTTCGGCCCGACCGGCTGGCCCAGATCAGCATCCCAGAAGTCGTACCAGTTGTGGAGGTGGTCCACGGTGGGCTCGGCATTGTCGTCACCAAAGACGACCATCTCGTCGGAGTGGGTGAGGGCCATCGCCGTGAACAGGCGCATCCACTGCCGGTTCTCCTCGGAGTTCCTCTCGTCGACCTGTGCGGCCGCATTGCCGTAGTCGGTGACGACACGCCACCCCTCGAGGCAGTTGATCCGCGGTTCGCGGAACGCCTCGGTGGCCCAGGTCAGGGTCTCCTCGATGTCGATGACCGCTTCACGCGTGTAACCAGCCGACCAGTCGGGCTTGTAGAGCTCCATGAACGTCCCGTTGGCGTATGGCGCTGACAGCGGCGCGGTTCGTTCGTTGGTGTTAACCAGGATCAGGAAGTCGTCGCCCACCAGTTCGCGGATCCGACGGATCAGCGCCAGCCGGGACTCCAACTCCTCCTCGGCGGTCATGTAGAAGGTCGACCAGTCCAGGTACGAGGTGGCGGTCAGGCCGTGCTCGTTCCACCAGTCCAGCATGATGCCGTCGGCCACACCCGTGCGTTGCACGGCCTGGGCCCGCTGGGCGACCAGCTCGATCACCTCGGGCATTCGGAAGTCGACCAGCGAGGAGAGCGCCTCGTCAGCCTCGATCACGCCGTCCCCGTCGGCGTCCTCGCCGAACCCGGGCACTGGCATCCCCGCCTCGTCGCGGATCCAGAACGGTGAGTTAGGCGGGAAGTGGCCGAGCTCCCACCAGCGGTGGTCCTCCTCGTTGGCTACGTACTCTCCTTCCCGGTAGAAGAGTGACACCAGCACGTTCAGGTGTGGGTTGAGGCGCCGCAGTTCGGCGCGCCGCTCGATGGCTACGGCTAGGTCGGGGTCGTTCTCCACGTCGACGAAGTCCGTCGACAGGCCCCGGTACGGCTGGGCCTCGGAGATCTCCCACCCGAGACCTAGGTCCCAGCCCGACGTCCACCAGAGGTCGTGGAGGGCGATCCGCTCCAGTTCGGTCAGCTCTGGGCGGTTCTCGACCCCGGCCCACGGCCGGCAGACCAGCGGGTAGCTGGAAGGCCCAGGTTCCGGATCGGGTGTGGGTGCGGGGGGTGTCGTGGTGGTTGACGTGGCGGCGGCAGAAGCCGTCGCCGTAATCGTGGTGGTGGGTGCCTGGGTGGTGATCGAAGCTACTGCTGCTGTAGTGGGTGGGGTGGTCGTCGACTGGGTGGTGGTAGGTGCCGTGGACGACGATGAAGTGACCGCAGCGGTCGAAGTCGTCGAAGTTGCCGGTGGTGCAAGCGAGATCGGTCCGCTTGGGCCGCAAGCGGCCGCGAACAGGGTTGCGGCTAGGACCGCCGTCAGGCGCACCGTCGCGACGTTAGGCCTACCAGCCAGCCGGATCCGCCCCAAAGGGCCAAACCAGTACAGGCCAGCGTGGGCCATCGAGCATTACCGTCGGGCTATGTGGCTCTTCCGACTGGCTCGACTCCTGTTCCGGCGCAGGGCTCTAATCGCTGGCCTCACAGGACTAGTGGGGTGGTGGAAACGGTCAGCAGGGCGACCACCGTACCCGCGCTCATAAGCGCCGGTTCGGCCAAACCAGTTCAGGAGGGCCGGTGGGCCGCGTGAGCAGCCATCAGGACCCGGCCAGCCCGACCGTCGCCGACCGTAGTGGGTGACATTTGGTTCATCGCATAGGCCACTGACATGCGGGCCTCCACGTCGATGACGGCCAACGATCCGCCCCACCCACCCCAGAAGCAGGCCCGGTCGTTCGGACTGATCGGTGTGGTGTCATTTCGTAGTCCGAAGCCGAGGCCGTACCGGATCGGCCCGCCGAGGATCGGGTCATAACCATCGGTTTGAACTTCGAAAATCTTTTCTACTGTCGCCGGCGAGAGCAAAGTCACGCCACGGGCCGTGCCCTCGCAGGCAATAACACTGTGGATCTCAGCAACTGAGCGAGCATTCCCGTGACCATTGGCGGCAGCGAACTCGGCGCGACGCCAACGATCTGTGTTGCCAAGCTTGGCGGTCACCCCCGGACCGTGCTTATCGACCCGGTCAAGAATCTCCGACTGGCCCTGCCGGTCCAACCTGGGAGCTCCGACCCCACTGACGTCAAGCTCGGCCACTCGACC
>Ga0208948_1000690_pt1 | contig 15165 bp, 8 predicted proteins | sample AOAMet11_17_M020_2_FD_188228 | JGI IMG/M metagenome (GOLD analysis project Ga0208948, IMG submission 188228) | Ammonia-oxidizing marine microbial communities from Monterey Bay, California, USA - CAN11_17_M020 (SPAdes) | ecosystem: Environmental > Aquatic > Marine > Intertidal zone | place...
TAGCCGGGCAATTCATGGGGGAATGAACCCATATCGCAGGAACCCTGAACATTATTCTGTCCTCTGAGAGGGTTAACGCCTACGCCCATGCGACCAACGTTACCGGTTGCCATGGCAAGGTTAGCCATTGCCATGACCATGGTTGAACCCTGGCTATGTTCGGTAACTCCAAGACCGTAGTAAATTGCGCCATTACCTGCGGTTGCAAAAAGGTGTGCTGCCAGGCGTATTTCGTCTTCAGGGACGCCAGTTATTTTCGCAACAGCAACGGGTGAATTCTCTTCCTGGGTTGCGAACTCGCGCCAGGCATTGAAAGATTCTAGATCACAGCGTTCCTGCACAAAGCTCTCGTCCAATAGACCCTCAGTCACAAGGATGTGAGCGAAGGCATTCATCATGGGGACATTGGTGCCAGGTAACAGTGGCAGGTGGTGACTCGCCTCAATGTGTGCGGACCGCACCAGATCAATCTGGCGAGGATCAATAACGATGAGTTTCGCACCATCGCGGACTCGTTGTTTGATCTGAGAGGCAAACACGGGATGCGCGTCCGTTGGGTTGGCGCCAATGATCATGATCACGTCGGCTTCAGTGACCGAATCAAAATGCTGAGTTCCCGCCGAGGTGCCAAAGGTCTGCTTGAGACCGTAGCCTGTGGGTGAATGACAAACTCGGGCACAGGTGTCGACATTGTTGTTGTTGAAGGCGGCGCGGATCATCTTCTGGACAACCCATACTTCTTCATTGGTGCACCGGGAAGAAGTGATGCCGCCGATGCTAAATTGGCCGTGCTCTTCCTGAATCCTGTTCAAGCGGTTTGCTGCGAATTGAATCGCTTCATCCCAGGAGACGGTTTGCCACTGATCGGTGATGCTATTGCGGATCATCGGTTCGGTGATCCTGTCCTGGTGATTGGCGTAACCCCAGGCGAAGCGTCCCTTAACGCAGGAATGGCCTTGATTTGCCTTGCCGTCTTTCCAGGGCATCATGCGGACAACCTGGTCTCCTTTCATTTCTGCCTTGAAGGAACAACCCACTCCGCAGTAAGCGCAGGTGGTAACGATACTGCGATCAGGCACGCCGTGATCAATCACCGATTTTTCCATCAAAGTAGCTGTTGGGCACGCCTGTACACAGGCGCCGCAGGAAACACATTCACTGGCGAAAAAGTCTTCTGCGCCGGTTGCGACTCTGGAAGCGAACCCACGACCGTCAATTGTGAGTGCGAAGGTACCCTGAACTTCCTCGCAGGCGCGTACGCACCTGGAACAAACGATGCACTTGCTGGGGTCGTAGGCAAAATACGGGTTCGACTTGTCGATTGAGTCGTTGGCATGATTGCTGCCACCCGCGTACCGCACGTCGCGAAGACCGACCTGACCAGCGACGTCCTGCAGTTCGCAGTCGCCGTTAGCAGCACAGGTCAAGCAGTCGAGTGGATGATCTGAGATATAAAGTTCCATCACACCGCGACGGAGTCGGGCAATCTCGTCGTTTTGAGTCACGACGTGAAGATCCTGCTGTACCGGTTGCGTGCAGGAGGATACAAACCCAGGTTTACCATCAATTTGAACAAGACACATGCGGCACGAACCGAAAGCATCGAGAGAGTCCGTTGCGCACAATTTGGGAATCGGGATTCCTGCTTCTGCCGCAGCCCGCATGATTGAGGTGCCTGCGGGGGCGCTGACAGTCTCGCCGTTTATTTCAAGCGTAACTATCGTTGTGTTGTTGACCTGTTTCGTACCCAAATCTTGGTCAGCGAGTCTCATGCTATTGCTCCAGTCCGAAATCGCCGGGGAAGTGGCGTATAGCCGATTCTACGGGAATAGGCGTCATTCCGCCCATCTGGCAAAGACTGGTCTTTTCCATCACCTCGCAGAGATCTTTCACGAGGATAAGCTTTTCCTTTGTACAGCCGCTTTCCTGAATATCTTCCATGAGTTCTCGTCCTCTGACAGAGCCGATACGACAGGGTGTGCATTTACCGCAGGACTCATGCTCGCAGAAAGCGAAGGCATATCTTACCTGCTCGATCAGGTCGACTGTGTCATCGAAGACGACAATACCGCCATGGCCTATGCCTGCACCAATGGCTGTCATGGCTTCATAGGTTAGCGGCGTGCCTAGCTGTTTAGCTGACAGATAGGCGCCAAGCGGGCCACCAATCTGCACGGCCTTCACCGGGCGCCCTGAACGGGTGCCACCGCCGTAGGCGTCAATAAATTCACCCAGCGGCATGCCAAAAGGTAGCTCAACTAGCCCGCCGCGCTTCACGTTGCCAGACAGCTGGAATGGCATGGTACCGGTAGAATCGCCGACACCAACCTGCCGGTAGGCTTCACCACCATTTCTGATAATCCAGGGAACAGAGCACAGAGTAATGACATTGTGAACCAGTGTTGGTTTGCCAAAAAGACCTTCGATGGCAGGTAGAGGAGGTTTGGTACGAATGATGCCACGCTTACCCTCAAGGCTTTCCAGGAGAGAAGTTTCCTCGCCGCATATATAGGCTCCGGCACCAATAAAAAGCGCTATGTCGAAGTTTTCATTCAGCGCTCCCTCGCGTCGACCAATCTGAAGGGCTTCGGTAAGAATGGCCGCGGCCTCAGGATACTCTGAACGGAGATAGATGAACCCTTTCGACGCACCTACTGCACCAGCAGCGATGGCCATGCCTTCAATCAGAAGGAAGGGATCTCCCTCCATGATAAGACGATCGGCAAAGGTGCCGGAATCACCTTCGTCTGCATTACACACGATATACTTCTGACTCTTGGGTTGATCGGCAACAGTTTGCCACTTTATATGTGCAGGGAATCCGGCCCCACCGCGACCACGCAGTCCGGAACTGCGAATTTCAGCAAGAACCGACGCAGATGAAGTTGGCGCAGTAGAGAATCCGCCATCTGCACGATAGGCATCGAAGTCGAGCGGGTCTACCCGACCACAACGATTGAAGATTAATCGATTATCTGTTTCGACGATTTCAGTTGGCGCTGCGTCAGGGTTGCCGCTAATTAAAGAGTCCGCGTCAGCACTGCTCAGGTTTGTGTAGACGGTGCCATCTACCAAGGCGGTCGGTCCGTTTGCACAGTGCCCAAGGCAGTAGACGCTTTCTAAAGCAAACTCGTTGTCCGGAGTAGATTCTCCCATCGCGATGTCAAGCCGCTTCTCCAGAGTAGCGGTCAAGGATCTGCAGCCGTTGGCCTGACAGGCCTCAGCCTGACAGACCTGAATGATTTTTTGCGCAGGCGGGTTCGTGCGCAGGTCGGAGTAAAAGCTAACGATACCGCGGACTTCTGCCTGACTGATATTGAAGATCTCGGCGACGGCCTGTTGATCAACATCTCTGATATAGCCATGAGCAAGCACAAGTGCGCGAAGTGCGGATATTGTGCCTCCAGTCTGGTCCCTGTACGGCTCAATAATGGAAGCTGAATTATTCATGTCGTCTATCATAAGGACATGGCTGGTGTATGAGAAGCTTAAGCACCTGTTTCAGGTAGACTTTGGCGCGTGTTGGCAATGGAGTTTCGTTTCAGGGCATATTATCGGAGGTGGCGCGCTCGTTTGAATATCTGCATTGCCCGCAAACGACAAGGCAGCAACTCTGACTGATTTTGGTGTTCTATTAATCAGTGAAAAAGAAGTCGATTAGTGAGAAGGTGGTCGAGGTTATTTTTGATACGGTAGATGTTGGTACCGGGTTGTTACTGTCACTTATATTTAACTACTTTCTCAACTAAATCGTTGGCTTTTTGCCACAGGGTTCCTCTATGTCAGATATCACGCTCTCACTCAAAGAAGTCCATGAACTCGCAACCAATTGCCTGCTGGCCAGTGGCTGCGATGAACCAAATGCCGAGGCAGTTGCGGAAACTATTCATGCTGCTGAAAGAGATGGTTGCTCTTCGCACGGCTTGTTCCGATTACCCGGTTATGTTGCTTCGCTGAAGAGCGGCAAAGTTAACGGTGCTGCTGTCCCTGAAATTCGCCACCTATCCGGTGGTGTGATCCAGGCTAATGGGAACGGTGGGTACGCGCCGCTGGCACTGCAGACGAGCCGGTCGGCGTTGATAGATGCCGCAAGAGATAACGGTATCGCTGCGCTGGTGCTCGTCAACGTGCATCACTTTGCGGCGCTGTGGACTGAAGTCGAACCTGTCGTGAAAGAAGGTCTGATCGCCATGGCGTTTACCACCTACAAACCGGCGGTGGTACCTGCGGGCGCAAGCGAGGCGCTGTACGGAACCAATCCCATGTGCTTTGGCTGGCCCCGTGGAGACGAACCGCCGCTGATTTTTGACCAGGCATCTTCGTCCATGGCGAAAGGAGAGGTCATGATTGCAGCCCGCGAGGGGCAAACAGTTCCTTCAGGTACTGGCATAGACGCCGACGGTAATGATACAACTGATCCCGCGCGGATTTTGGACGGTGGCGCGCTGTTACCTTTTGGTGGCTATAAAGGTTCGAACATGGCGATGATGATTGAATTACTTGTCGCCGGCCTTTCAGGTCAGGACTTCAGTTTTGAAGCCGAGAAAAATGACAATAATGATGGTGGGCCGCCAGTTGGCGGTGAACTGATGTTGGCTATGGATCCAGCGAGGTTCGGCGACTCGGAGCACTGGCAGGACCATTCCGAGTCATTCATCAACCGACTGGGTGGCATGGATGGTTCACATCTGCCGGGGACTCGGAGACACGAGCAGCGCCAGATGATAGAAATAGAGGGGGTCAAGATCCCTGAGACATTACACGATCAGTGTCGTGCGTTTATGTCCTGATGAGTGACGAAACCAGATCCAGTGCACCGGAGATAGGCTGGCGGGTGGTATTTCGGCGTTGGAGTCCTTTACTATCGTCACGGCTATGTGGGCATCTCTGATTCAGCTTTCTTGCTTATGGTATGGTCCGAAAATCGACAGGGAAATGCAGACCAAAGAAACGAGTCTGTAGAAAAAGACGGGAGATTCACCGGTGCCTTTTGGATTACTTAAATACGGGTTAGCTAGAACTTACCCCGGGAAAAACCTGTTCGGGAAGGCTCGACCGCTTAAACAATCATACGATGTAGTGATCATAGGAGCGGGTGGCCATGGCGCCGCGTGTGCATACTATCTCGCCAAAGAGCATGGCATTACCAACGTTGCGGTGCTTGATAAAGGCTACCTGGGAGGTGGTAACACTGCGCGCAACACCGCCGTACTTAGATCCAACTACCTGACCGAGGAAGGGGTTGCTTTTTATCAGGCCTCTCTCGAATTGTACAAAAGCTTATCCAATGAGTTGGACCTTAACATCATGTTTGAACAGCGGGGGCAACTCACGCTTGCTCACAGTGATGCTGCGGTACGCAACCTGCGTTGGCGAGCCGAGGTTAATCAACACCTGGGTGTTCGCTCCGAGCTGATGTTCAACGACGAAATAGCTAAGATGTTGCCGCATCTTCGAATGGATGCTGATGCCCGATATCCGATTTTAGCCGGTCTGTGGCATGCCGATGGAGGCACGGCGCGCCATGATGCCGTGGTATGGGGATATGCTAAAGAGGCGGCTGCTCGGGGTGTTGAATTTCATCAGTTAACTGAAGCGACGGGAATAGACATTGCTCATGGCAAAGTTACCGGCGTTAGAACCACGCGAGGTGACATTAGCTGCGGAAAAGTTATCCAGGCAGTTGCGGGTTCAAGTTCGGTTGTGGGGAATATGGCCGGTATCAAGCTACCAATTCATACCTTCCCGCTGCAGGCTATGGTGACGCAACCTTACAAGCCGCTGCTCGAACCTCATGTCAGCTCGCCCCATCACCACGTCTACATCCATCAGACATCCCGAGGCGAATTTGTTATCGGGGGTGGATCTGATCCATATCCCTTGTACAACACTCGTGCAACCCTGCCCATGCGGGAAGTACTTTCCGCGGCGGTTCTGGAGTTGTTTCCATTTTTAGGAGAAGCACGGGTGATGCGTCAGTGGGCTGGCATCACTGATATGACACCAGATTACAGCCCGATCATGGGTGAAAGTCCCGTTCAGAACTACTACCTGGATGCGGGGTGGGGTACCTGGGGTTTCAAGGCAACACCTATCTCGGGTATGACAATGGCAGAACTGGTGGCCACTGACCGGGTTCCGGAATTGATAGCGCCTTTTTCACTGGATCGATTTTACCGATTCGAGCAGGTTAACGAAGCCGGCGCAACGGCGGCGAGTCACTAGAGGTTCCTACGGTATGAAAACACTTCTTTGCCCGCTTAATGGTCTTCGTAATATCGATGAGTTCATCTATGGTGGTGAATATCATGCCGAGCCTGATCGCAAGCAGGCAGATCGAAAAGCATGGGCTGAACATGTGTTCTTTGACACGAACTCAGCTGGTGTCGTAACGGAATGGTGGTGTCACACGCCGAGTTCGTACTGGTTTCTAGTGGATCGTGACACGGTGACAGATGAAGTAATCAGCACATATCCGTTTTCTATAGAACCTGTCGGGAAATGACAATGCGACTTTCAGCACCTTTTGGCACGCGTATTCGGCGGGATAATCGGGTCTTCTTTAGCTTTAACGGCAAAAGGTTGTGTGGCTTTGAGGGGGATACGGTTGCGAGTGCCCTGTTGGCTGCTGATGTTCAACTGATGAGTCGTTCCTTTAAATATCACCGACCAAGACTGGGACTGACCTTTGCCGGAGATGATGCGGCCACGTTAGTGACGATTGACCACCGGGCGAACTGCTTCGCTGATACTGAAATACTGTGTCCGGCGATGGAAGTCACATCGCAGAATCATCTTGGTTCGCTCGAGTATGATCTCGGCGCGGCAATCGGGTTGCTGGCTCGATTTCTGCCTGTTGGTTTTTACTACAAAGCATTCTATCGACCGAAAGGTATATGGGAACTATGGGCGAAATTTTTTCGTCGCAGTGCTGGACTCGGGCGGATCAACCCTTCGAAGCAAAACGTTTTGCCGCGCACGAAAAGCTACAAGCATGTAGATCATCTGGTTGTCGGAGGCGGCTATCATGGCATGCGAGCAGCGCTTGATATGGCTAATGATGGGCGGTCAGTGTTGCTGGTAGAGCAGGATCCGGTTCTGGGTGGCTCGCTGCTCTATTCGAGAATTGATCCTGAGGGGCTAGTTGCGGGTCGCCTGGCCCGGGAACTGATAGGGGAAATCGAAACTAACAATAATATTGAGGTGATGACGACAGCGCATTGTAATGGCTGGTATGCGGATCATTATGTCCCAGTTCTGCAGGGGCATAATTTGTTCAAGATACGCGCGTCCAGTGTGACTCTTGCGACGGGTAGTCTTGAGCAGCCCGCAGTGTTTCGAAACAATGATCTTCCCGGCGTTATGCTCGGAAGTGGGGTCCAACGCCTGGTGCACCTTTACGGAGTGAAAGTCGGTCATCGAGCGGTCATTATTGCCGGGAATGATGAAGCTTATGGACTGGCGCTTGATCTGCTCGATGCGGATATTGAGGTGGCGGCGATCATTGAATTAAGAGCGGGGCCAGCCACATCCGGGGCCCGGTCCGCATTGATGGAAAGTGTGGTTGAGCGGAGTGTGAGAATCATCACAGGGGCCGAGCCCCATGCTGCGGTCGCTCGCCGGGGGCAACTTTCGGCGATCCAGCTTCGGGGGCAGACATCGGGGGAAGTCCAGCTGGCTCATTATGAGCTACTGGAGACAATAGAGTGCGATCTGCTGTGCTCATCGGTAGGTTTTCTACCCCAGTATCAGATTCCCTGTCAGGCGGGAGCTCGGCTACGTTTTGATGAGGAAGATAACTGCTTTTCACTCGATGGCCTGCCGCAGGGGTTTCAGCTTGCGGGTAGCGTCACAGGGAAATGGGGTCTGGACGAGCTGGTGCCTGACCCAAACCACCCGTGGCCAATATTTCCGCATCCCAAGGGGAAGGAATTTGTCGACCAGGATGAGGATCTGCAGATTGTTGACATCGTAAATGCGGTGGCCGATGGGTTCACGCATGTGCAATTAGTGAAACGCTATTCGACGGTTGGTATGGGGCCGTCACAGGGGCGGCATTCAGCGCTGGCGACCGCAAAAATAACCGCTGCCGCGAATCGGTCCACTATTGATGAAACCGGCGTTACGACAGCCAGGCCACCGCTTCGTGCGGAGCCCCTGGCGGCCAGTGCAGGAGAAGTCTATTTCCCTGCCCGGTTGTCATCAATGCATGGGGCGCACTTGAAATTGGCAGCACAGTTTTTGCACGCGGGCACCTGGTATCGCCCTGCCTATTACCCACAGCCTGGTGAAGACCGTATTACCTGTATCGAACGGGAAGCCATTAATGTTCGCCGAAACGTAGGCATGATTGACCTGTCAACGCTGGGTGGTATTGATATCAGGGGGCCCGCTGCCTCAGAGCTGTTGAATAGACTCTACACGGGTGGCTTCAAAGGACTGGCGATTGGCAAGTCAAAGTATGCGCTCATGTGCAATGAATCAGGTGTCGTTATTGACGATGGCGTTGCTGCCAGGCTGGCGGAAACTCATTTTTACGTGACGGCGACAACCACTGGTGTCGAGAATGTCTACCGGCAGATGCTTAAGTGGAATGTACAGTGGCAGCTGGATGTCGATATTACGAATGTTACGAGTGCCTATTGCGTCGTCAACCTTGCGGGCCCGAAATCCAAAGAAGTGCTGGCCAGACTCACGGCAACTGATCTTGACGAGGCCGCGTTTCCCTATTTGGGTGTACGTGAGGGCGAGGTCGCTGGTATCCCGGCTCGTATACTGCGAGTCGGCTTTGTGGGCGAACTCGGTTACGAAATCCATGTGCCTCAAACCTTCGGGAGGCATCTGTGGGACGCACTTGCCGCGGTCGGCGCAACATTTGATATCGCGCCCTTTGGCGTCGAGGCCCAGCGGTTGCTTAGGTTAGAGAAAGGTCACATCATCATCGGTCAGGACACAGATGCCATGACGCACCTGCGCGAATTAGAGATGTCATGGGCAGTATCTCGTAAAAAGCCATTTTTTATTGGTGACAGAACCACCGCTGAGATTGACTCAAGTAGGATGACGAGAAGACTTGCAGGCTTCACTGTTGAGTCAACGAATCGCGTCGACGTGCCGCAGGAGTCCCACCTTGTATTGGAGGGTGGCCGGATGGTCGGGCGTGTAACCTCAGCTGCATATTCTCCGACCCTCGACAAAATAATAGGCCTTGCGTACGTCCCTGCGACCAGTACAGAGGGAGACACGATTACCATTAGGGTTGATCGCGGTCGCGGCCTGCAGGCAACCCTCTGCGAGCTGCCTTTTTATGATCCGCAGACTGAGCGACAGCGAGTTCCGCAAATTTCAGTAGAGGTAATAGAAGAGTCGCTCCCTGAGCGAATCAGCCTGATCAGTGCGTCAGACGGCGATCCGGAAAGTGGTGTCGTCATTGTTGACCGCACCCTTTCGGATCGATGCGGTATCCGTGGGAGGACGGCTGCGAGTTGGCTTGAATCAGCGTCAATGCTGGTGCCCGACAAACCAAACTGGGCGCTGGTTCAAAAGGATGGTACGTTGCTGGCCCGACTGTCTGTTGGCGAGTTTCTGCTCCTGGGCGCTTCTAATTATCTGGGATGTCTTCCAGAATCCGCAGATAGCAATTACTCGTTGCCTCGCGGCGACAGTCACGCCTGGATGGTTGTAAGTGGAGTGCACAGTCGTGAATTGCTTCAGGCAATCTGCAGTATTGATCTTCGCGCCCGTTCATTCTCTGACGGTGATGTCGCGCAGACCCTGATGTTCGGTGTCAGCGTGATCTTGATCCAAGCGGAGGGAATCTTTCACCTGTGCGCGGATATTACATCGAGTCAATATTTGTATGACGCTCTAGAGGGAGCGATCGATTCAATGGGTATTTAGGTCATGTTGAAACTCATAAAAACAAAAACAGGAAACTGAAAAAAACGGTTTGTTGGTTTAAGAAATGGATGCCGGAAAATGGCATAGATGTGCTGCCAGGTGTCGCATTGTGGCAAGGCTTTTTTAAGTGATGCGCGTAAGATTGTCTGACGTACCGAGAGGATTGAGTATGTATTTTGTTGATGGCCTGCAGTACAGCAACTGGTCTGAAAAAATATTCAAGGAAATGAATGACGCCGGTCTTGCGGCTGTGCACGTAACGATTGCCTACCATGAAAATTTTCGTGAAGTTGTCGCGAATTTTTCAAAGTGGAATGACTACTTTGAAAAGTTCAGCGATCTCATCATGCCCGGTACTTGTGCTGCTGATATTGACCTGGCCCGTGAGAGCCAGCGCACGGCTATTTTCTTTGGATTCCAGAACCCCTCGCCCATCGAAGACGACATTTCCCTGGTTGAGATCTGTTATCAGCTTGGTGCGCGATTCATGCAGCTTTCTTATAACAATCAAAGCTTGCTTGCGACTGGCTGCTATGAAAGTGACGACCCGGGTATTACCAGAATGGGTAAGCAGGTCATTAAGGAAATGAACCGCATAGGATTTGTGATCGATATGAGCCACTCTGCAGAGCGCTCAACCCTTGAAGCGATAGACCTGTCTGAGCGACCAATAACGATCTCTCATGCTAACCCCGGTTTCTGGCACGCAGCGCTGCGTAACAAATCCGAGGTGGTGTTAAAAGCACTGGCGGAGCGCGGCGGTATGCTTGGTTTTTCCATGTACCCGCATCATTTAGATAATGGGTCTTCCTGCACGCTTGAAGACTTTTGTCAGATGATTGCTCGTACGGTGGAACTGGTCGGTGTTGATCATGTTGGTTTTGGCAGTGATCTTTGCCAGGACCAGCCCGATAGTGTGGTCGAATGGATGCGCAATGGCCGCTGGACCAAGGAAATTGACTACGGTGAGGGTTCTGCTGACCATGCTGGCTTCCCTCCGCAACCGGCATGGTTTGAAAATTCCACTGGCTACCCCGGGATTGCCCGTGGTCTTGTTGACGTCGGTTTTGATGATGCAGAAGTTGCGAAGATCTGCCATGGCAACTGGTATCGATTTTTTGAACGCTCATTTGGCCCAGCGCTTTGAGCCATGTCAGGAGCAGAATCAATCAGACTTGAGCTTTGGGTGCACCGAATAGGGGTCCGGGCAGTATTGCGGGTGGTATCTACTTGAAAAAGCTCGTACCAGGTACCCTGCTGCGACGGCCTGACGAGGTCATGAGCCTGGCGCGAATGGGATCAGCTTTTCAGACTCGTCTTAGTTTCATGCGGAATCTGACGCGGCGTATGGCGGTCGAGAACTGGGAGTTTTCGAAGCCGGACATACAACTGGATCGTCAAGGCCGTGGGCGTGTTATCTATTCGGTTTTCACCGGTAGCCGTCACTACAGCCTCCTCGCTTTCTCGCATCCACTGGACCCGACCAAACGCAGTGACCGCGTCATCGCCAATGAATGGGATGCCACGTTCAATCTTTTTGACGGAATTCCGCTTGATAAAGATATTGAGCGGCTGCGGGGGAATACACCCCTGCAGGAAGCAGGGCGTTTTACCTCCAGTGAACTGGTATTGGCGCGAGCCAATATCAGCGAACGGCTTTTCAATCATGTCGCTAATAGTCTGGCAGAGGGGAGGCAGCCTGACATAGAGACGATTGCAGACGTCGGGTACCTGATGCGAACTACGGCAGTCTATGGCGGCGGGAAATTTGGCTGTGCGGACTGGGAAAAGATCGCTGATCGAGTGGACCTTGGCAGTGCCTTCCAGGCCGAGATGCTGGCCGTTTACCTTATCAGATTGTTTTCTCTCGACCTGGTTGAACATATGGCCAGACAGAAGGACGATGTGAATGCAGTGAAACTGGTGCTCCCGATTCGACGATTTCTTGGCATTGGCAATGCAACAGGGCTTGGCATGGCGCCTTTTCTGATGAATCACCAGGTGCTGGTACATCAATGGGTTTCAGCAAAAGAGCATGCCCTGGCAGCTGTTCGTGGGGTGGGTAGTGTATCGAAGGATCAGGTAGAAACGCTCAACAGTGTGCTCGCAAAGTGTCGGGTTCAGGTGAGCGAATGGTGGGTCGATGACGAGGTGCAGTCAGCAAGGATTGAAAAACTGGGTATGGATTTGGCTGCGTTGGCGGACCACCTTGCCGCCGACGGCCGGTTCGACGGGGCGTTACCGCTTGACGCGATCTTCCGTTGGGCGTCACAGCATCTCGGCCTGGAAGCTCAGGAGCTGGTCGTTAGTCTATTGATCGAACCTTTTGGTGAGCTGGTTGATAATCTGGGAGAGAGCTTTAATGCCGAACCAGAGGAGGATGTATGGGATCCAGCGATGCCTCTGGCACAATTGAATGCATTGATCGACAGGCACTATGGGTGGGTCAATAAAATAAACTTCCAGGACCGTGAGGAAACCGATCGACAATGGGTCTACTCTGAGGAAAAGCTCGAGCCGCGACTCGGTACTCGTGCTGATGATGGTGTCACGGATAGTGAAACAGAAATGCCTCTCACCGTTGGTTGGGATATTGCGCGGTTACGGGAGATAATGCAGATATCCGATCTTGGACAGAGTGTTCTTCAATTCTGTGCCCTGCACCCGAGATTTCGACATACGATCCGTCGCATTCAAAATGCAGAGTCCCATCCTTATGGGGAGGTGGCAGACAATGTCATCGCTGCAAGTTTTCGACCGATTGATATTCTGCGATTCAAGCTCGCGTTTTTTGGGGTTAGTAAATTTGATCCCAAATCTGACCTGTGGACTCGCGTCAATATGTATCAAGGCGCACCGTTTCCCGATGAATTGAAATCCGACTGGGCGGATCAGTGGACATTTAGCTGCAAGCCGGGGCAAATAGAATGAAGTTTTCTCGCAATGAACTGAAGTTTGCGGTGCGATGGGCGGCGCTTGGTCGGAACGTACCCGTTGGTCTAGCAGATGACCTGGCAAAGGCGGCAATGGTGCTTGCGGCTGCGGGTATTGATCCCCTGAAGAATATCGTCTCTGCGCTGGAGCGACTTGATGAGCATCATCGTTGGGGAAATATGAGTGATTCAGTCAGCCTGTCTGTTATTGAGGCAGGTCCTGTCTTGTCGGATAGTCTGGTAATCGGAGAACCGGTACTGCGCCCTAACGCCGTTTTTGATAACCCGGTTCTACTGGCGGGCTATCTTTGTCATGCACCCATTTCCCCGCAGATGAAACTTGGGTGGCAAAGTTGCGGTTCGGATTGCGTGCTTGTTGTAGGGGAATCGGGACTGAGTTCTATTCTGGCTGACGGTCTGGAAACGCTTCACGTTGAAACTGCGGTTGATTTGTCGTATCGCTCAACAGTGGAACCACCGGAGTTAATCTCTGCTGATTCTATTAGGCAAAACCGCGTCAACACACGAGAGCAGGGTGTCGAGCTATCCGAAGCCCACTGGCATTCGCTTTGGCGCTTTACCCGGCAGGCTTTGAGCAAGTCCTCTGAAGAGTCCCGATTGTCCGGTGCCGGTGCAAGTCTGGTTGATATTGATTAAGGCGTTTTGGCACTATGCCCCCGCCTTTATAAAGCTGATTGGTTTGCTGTAGTTGTTTTCGGTGCGGCAGATGCCGGTATCGGGTTGGTTCGGTTGTCAGCGTCATACCTTATGGCGCAGAGAATATGTGTTTTTGTTCGCCACGGAGCGGTGTGAAATGAAGTTTGAGCATAAAGAAATCAATGGCCGTGATGCAGCCGATAAAATGTTGTCGGCGTTGAAAGAAGAGGTAGATTCCATTCGGGGCAGGGGCTGGCAACCAAGCCTTGCGTCGATCACAGTGGGAGACGTGGACGAAGTTGCGCTCTATGTTCGCAACCAAAAACGATTCGCCGCGAAAATAGGAATCGAATTTGAGGAGCGTCAGTTCGCATCGTCCATCAGCGAGGCCGAACTTCAGGCTGCCATTGCGACGATGAATGTCGACCCTCGGGTTACCGGCATCATAATTCAGCGACCGGTCCCGGATCATATCTCCATCCGGAGCCTGCAAGAAACTATCCATCCGTTTAAAGACGTCGAGGGCATGCACCCGTCCTCAATAGGAAAAATTGTTTACGGTTCGCCGGAGATGGGACCATGTACAGCGATGGCTGCTGTTCATCTGCTGAAATCTACCGGCGTTGATCTGGAAGGGCTTGAAGTGTGTGTTGTCGGACATTCGGAGATAGTTGGCAAGCCGATTGCCTTTTTGTTGATGGCTGAAGGGGCGACGGTCACCGTTTGTCATCACATGACACGATCAGTTGCCAACCATTCACTAAAGGCGGACGTTGTCTTTGTAGCGGTGGGTCAGCCTGGGCTTATTACCGGTGACATGATAAAGCCTGGTTCCATCATTATTGATATCGGCATCAACCAGGTGTCGGACCCCGACGGGAAAACAAGAGTGGTTGGCGACGCGGATTTTGAAAGCTGTGCCGAAGTCGCCGATTGGATCACGCCGGTACCAGGTGGAGTAGGTCCGATGACGGTTGCTTGCCTGATGAAAAATGCAGTTGTTGGTGTAAATAGGCAGTCTGGTTACTACGAAGACCTATTGGGTCAGAATACGTTGACACCTACCTGATTTATGCTGTCGTTTCCGGGCTTCGCATTGTCGTTTATCTGCAAGCATACCCAGAGGTAGTGGATCAAAATTTTAGGGTGGGTATGGACGCCGCAGTTTCAAGCAACTGAGAGCAGGAATGGGCAGATCAACAAATCGAAGAACAGGTGGGCGAGCGAACAGAATCGCAGCTAGACGTTCTGCTGCATCCGTTGAAACAGCGGCTTATATCAGCCGTCAGATTCCCTATTCCTGTGTATTGAACGACGAAGCGCTGGAGTTGATTGAGCACAATGCGGATACCGTGCTCGAAGAAATAGGAATAGAGTTTCGAGATACTCCTGACGCCTTGGCACTCTGGAGAGATGCTGGTGCCGATGTAGATGGTGAGAGAGTCAGGTTCCCCCGTGGACTGTGCCGCAGCCTGATTCAGGCTACTGCCCCCGCCGAATTCACACAGCATGCCCGCAATCCTGCCCGAACAACCATTATTGGAGGCGACAGGACAGTGCTGGCGCCCGCTTATGGATCGCCCTTTGTGAGAGATCTTGACCAGGGTAGGCGTTACGCGACGATCGAAGACTTTAAAAATTTTGTCAAACTGACTTACATGAGCCCTAGCTTGCA
>Ga0208948_1000714_pt1 | contig 14844 bp, 11 predicted proteins | sample AOAMet11_17_M020_2_FD_188228 | JGI IMG/M metagenome (GOLD analysis project Ga0208948, IMG submission 188228) | Ammonia-oxidizing marine microbial communities from Monterey Bay, California, USA - CAN11_17_M020 (SPAdes) | ecosystem: Environmental > Aquatic > Marine > Intertidal zone | place...
ATGGAATTTAGTCTTCATGCAGTACAACAGAAAGGCTAGTGGTAAACTAGAAGATTTACCAAATAAACATATTGATACTGGACTCGGTTTAGAGAGACTTTGTATGGTATTACAGGGGGTTAGTTCAAATTATGATACAGACCTTTTTATACCAATTATTAAAGAAATAGAATCTTTAACAGCTTTTAAATATGAAGGAAAATCTTCAAAAACAGATATAGCAATGAGAGTTATCTCTGATCATGTTAGAGCTGTTTCTTTTTCCATTGCAGATGGTAAGTTACCCAGTAATAATGGTTCTGGATATGTGATTAGAAGAATTTTAAGAAGAGCGGTTAGATACGGCTTTTCATTCCTCGGAACAAAAACTCCGTTTATCTATAAACTAGTGAATATCTTAAGTCAAAAACTTGGTGATAATTTTCCAGAACTAAATAGCCAAAAACAATTAATTGAAAATGTTATTAAGGAAGAGGAATTATCATTTTTGAGGACCTTGGACCAGGGTCTTGTTAAATTAGATCAAATTGTTAAATCTTCATCTGATAAAACCATTTCTGGTAAAAAGGCTTTTGAACTTTATGATACCTACGGTTTTCCGATAGATTTAACCTCTTTAATACTAAGTGAAAAGGATTTACAACTAGATATAAAAGGTTTTAACAAAGAATTACAAATACAAAAAGATAGATCTAAATCTGCCAATGAATCATCATCTGAAGATTGGACGGTTTTAATTGATGACCCGATTCAAGAATTTGTTGGATATGATATATTAACTACTAAATTAAAAATAGCTAAATATAGAAAAGTTTATTCTAAAAAAGATGGTGATTTGTTTCACCTAGTATTTAATATTACACCATTTTACGCTGAAGGAGGTGGTCAAGTTGGTGATAAAGGACAATTAAAGTCTACTAATGGAGATATTACTTACATTTTAGATACTATAAAAGAAAATAATGTTACAATTCATTTTACGAAAGAACTTCCTAAAAATATCAATGATTTATTCACTGCAGTTGTTGACTCTAAACTAAGAAAAAGAATTGAATCCAATCACTCGGCTACACATTTATTACATCAGGCTCTAAGGCAAACACTAGGAAACCATGTCGAGCAAAAGGGTAGTTCAGTACAGTCTAAAAACCTTAGGTTTGATTTTTCTCATTATGAAAAAATTTCAGACATACAATTATCCCAGGTTGAGTCTTTTGTTAACTCAAAAATTGATGACCAAATTTCATTAATTGAAAATCGAGAAGTTCCTATGCAAGATGCAATTGATAATGGAGCAATTGCTCTTTTTGGAGAAAAATATGATGATGTTGTTAGAACAATAAAATTTGGTGACTCCGTTGAATTATGTGGTGGTACACATGTAAAAAACACTGCCGAAATATGGCAATTTAAAATTAAATCGGAAGGCGCTATCGCATCAGGTATTAGAAGAATTGAAGCCATTACTGGTTCTGCAGTTAAAGACTACTATAATCAATCAATTATTCAACTTGCAGAAATAAGAAAGTCACTTAATAATACTAAAAATCCTGTTGACTCTCTAGCAGAATTGAAAAATGAAAATTTAAAATTAAAAAAACAATTAGAAGCGCTTTCGTATGATAAATTACATAATTTAAAAGATTCTTTGATTAATGAGTTAAAAAATGTTAATGGAGTTAACTTTTTAGTTAAAAAAGTAGACCTAGATGTCTCTAATATTAAAAAATTATCTTTTGAATTAGGATCAAAATACAAGAATTTATTTATCATTTTTATGGCAGAAAATAATTCAAAAGCTAATATTGTTTGCTATATATCTAAACAATTAGTTCAATCCAAAGGTTTTGATGCTAGGGAGGAGATTAAAAAGTTATCTCCATTAATTAATGGTAGTGGTGGGGGACAAAATTTCTTTGCAACTGCTGGAGGATCTGATGCATCTGGTATCGCCGAAGCGTTAAAACAGGCTTCAAAAAGGTTTGATTAAACAATTTATTACATAGGTAAAATTTATTTTGATAAAAAAAGGGTCTAAATCATATAGTATTTTATACAATAAATGCCCTAAATGCCATCGTGGTAAATTTTGGCACAAAAATAATCCATATCTAAATATTTTTAAAAATAATAAGCTCACTAATGACCATTGTGACCATTGTAAATTTAAATACGAGATTGAACCTGGTTTTTGGTTTGGTGCAATGTACGTTAGTTATGGTATCGCTGTTTTTTTTCTTATAATTTTTGGAGTCTGTCTAATTAGCTTTTTTAAAGATATAGAAATACTAACGATCGTTTCATTTTTGTCTATATTGGTAGTTATTTTAGCTCCCTTAAATCACTTCTTTTCAAGACTAATTTGGATAAATATTTTTGTTGACTACAATGACCCTAATTAACAGTAGATTTAAATTTACATGAACATTTCAAAAAAATCTTTAGACAAAGTTAAAAGCTCAATCTCTGAGCATATTATAAATACACCTGTCTTAACAAATAAAGAGATTAATTCAATTTGTGATTCGGAAGTTTTTTTTAAGTGTGAAAATTTTCAAAAATCCGGTTCATTTAAATTCAGAGCTGCTACCAATGCCATTTTAAATTTAAATGAAACTGATAAAAAAAGTGGTGTTATTACACATTCTTCCGGTAATTTTGCTCAAGCATTAGCATTAGCTTCAAAAAATCAAAATATCAGTTCACATATAGTAATGCCTAAAAATGCACCAAAATTCAAAAAAAATGCAGTACTTAAAACTACCGATAATTTAATTGAATGTAAATCAACTCTAGTTGATAGAGAAAAAGCTACTAATAGCATTCAAGCCAAATACAATCTATCTTTTATTCACCCCTCTAATGATTTGGATGTTATATTAGGGAATTCTACAGTTGTTTCTGAATTAATTCAAGATATCTCTGAACTTGATTATATACTATGCCCTGTCGGAGGTGGGGGACTTTTAGCTGGGTCAGCTCTATCATGTAATGCGTATTCAAAGAAATGTGAAGTAATTGGAGTAGAGCCACTAAATGTAAATGATGCCTATAGATCTCTGAAATCTAAAAAGATTGAGTATAATTTGAACACGGACACAATTGCTGATGGGTTACGAACTAATTTAGGAGACATTAATTTTCCTATAATATTAGATTATATAGAATTAATTATTTGTGTAAATGAAGATGAGATTATTAGCGCTATGAAATTAATTTATGATAAACTAAATATATTAATAGAACCCTCCAGCGCTGTGGCTTTTGCAGGAGTTTTAAAAGAAAAAGAAAAATTTAAGGAAAAGAAAGTTGGAGTTATCCTTTCAGGTGGGAATGTTGATTCTAAGAAATTACCTTTTTAAAAATATTTTCCCATATTATTTTTCTAATAAAAACCCCCTCATTTTCACTGACCATTCTCTTTTTTGCACTAAATACTGCAATTATGTATCCAATTTTAATAAATATTAGATATGTAATACTTCTAAGGTTATATGCCCTTTTTATAGCAGATAATAAACTTAAAACAATGCCAAACCTCATCTTATAGAGTGCTTCACCTTGTAAATATTTAGCACTTTTATTATAATTTAATCCCGTAGGTTTTAGATGCTTTACAATTAGATTTTCATTAGTTACCACCTTCCATTTATTGTATTTTGCTAATAAAACATCTACTGTGTCCCATCCGATAGATTCTTTTAAACCACCTATTTCTTTAAAGCATTTTTTTTTGTAAGATTTAATTGGCCCTCTTACATGTTTTTTAGAGGATACTTTTTCAAAGATCCATTTATCATTTTTTTTGATATGTAAAATACCAGAAGCCATTCCAACAGAGGGGTCTTTTTTGTATTCTAATATTATTTTTTCTAGATAATTTTTAGGAAGAATGATATCTGCATCAAATTTACATATTATGTCATAATTAGAGTCTAAAATCTTTAATCCTTGATTAAATGCATTTATTACTTTTTTTCCTGGTATATGTTTATTGTTTGAATTAATATCTAGCTTACTGATCCAGTCATACTCTTTTAAATAACTATCAATTTTTGAAGAACTTTGGTCATTTGAATTATCATTAACAAGAAGTAATTTTTTTATAGGATAAGATTGTTCAATAATTGATTTTACAGTTGATTCTATATACTTTTCTTCATTATGAAAAGGAATTATAATATATACATCCATAACTATGTTGTTCAATGTAAATTAGCTAATTATTAAAGATTATCAAATTCTTTAGAGTATGTTTCTTCATTATTAGCTCTTTTTTCACTCCAAGATATTTCTCTAGGTTTTTTTACTGCGTAAACCATATAATATCGAGGAAAAAATAATCTTAAAATTGGTCTAAACCCTATTTTTTTTGCTGGATTTGTCCACTTTTTTCTAGAAACTATTTCCCAACCTGATTTCTCAAGTAGCCAATCAAATTGCCAATCTTCAAATTCGTGATAATGTCTATCCCATTTGTCATTAGGGTTTTTATAGGCACTAGAAAACCATAATTTTAATGGTATACTAGCAATTAATTTATCCGCTTTAATTTCTTTTAACACATTAAAAGGAGCAACTAGATGTTCAAATATTTCAAATGCTGTTACAGTTGTAGCATTAGATTTGTGAACTGAGCTAAACTCTATATCTAAGTCTTCTCCGTGAGTATTGGAAACAGTATAATTGTTTTCTTTCATAATTTTAGAAAAAGGATTTGAAACACCCAGATCTAAAATTTCTTCGTTTGTATCAATATACTTTTTTAGAAATTCTAATGTAATTCGATATCTTTTATGGGGATAATTATTTTTATACATTAGTACTGATATAGTATGGCATTTATATGCATTCCAGCTCCAACACTAGCAAACATTATAATGTCTCCTTTAGATAAATTATGTGGTTTTAATTTGTCTTTTCTTACAAGATCAAACAATGTGGGTACTGTAGCTACAGAACTATTACCAAGTTTATGAATATTCATTGGCATTATATTTTCAGGAACTTGTAATTTATATAACCTGTAAAATCGTTTTATTATTGCTTCATCCATTTTTTCATTAGCTTGATGAATAAATATTTTTTTTAAATCTTCAATTTTATAATTGCTCTTGTCTAAGCAACTTTTCATTGCGGCTGGCACATTAGTTAATGCAAACTCATAAATTTTTCTTCCATGCATTTTAATGAATCTGGAATCATTACCACTATTAGCGTTATAAGACTCTCCAAAAAACAAATAATAAATTTCATCTGTTGTATATGACGCAGATTCATGAGCAATTATTCCCAAATTATTTTTGGAAGACTCTAAAATAGTCGCTCCAGCTCCATCAGCATAAATCATAGAGTCTCTGTCGAATTTGTCAACAACTCTTGAAAGAGTTTCTGAGCCAATTACCAAACATTTTTTTGCTATGCCAGATTTAATAAAACTATTTGCTTGAATAACTCCTTCTACCCAACCTGGACAGCCAAACAAAATATCATAAGCTATACATTTTGGATTTTTAATTTTTAATAAATGTTTAACTCTAGCAGCTAAACATGGTAACATGTCACTTTGGTCAGATGTTGGTTTAACATCTCCAAAATTATGTGCAACTATTATGTAATCAATTGTTTCTTTATCAATATTAGCGTCTTTAATTGCTTTTTCAGCTGCTAAATATCCAAGATCAGATGAGTTTAAATTATCATTTGCATATCTTCTTTCCTTTACACCTGTGATTTCTTTTAGTTTATTAATGACACTACCTATCTCAGATTCAACCTTAGACCCATCAACATTATAAAATGTATGATTGATGAAATCATTATTTTTTTTAAGAACTTTGGGTATATAACTGCCAGTACCTGTAATTTTTACATTCATGAATATAATTTTGAAATACCTTAATAGATTATTTTAAACTACAATCTAAGTATTTTTTTTGAAACAATTAGTCTGTGTAGGATTCTATTGGCGCGCAACTACAAATCAAGTTTCTATCACCATAAGCATCATCAACTCTTCTGACTGAAGCCCAAAACTTATTATCTTTAGTGAAGTCTAAGGGGTATGCAGCTTGACTTCTAGAGTACTTGAAGTCCCATTTATCGGCTGTTACCATTTCTAAAGTGTGGGGTGAGTTTTTTAATATATTATTTGCATCATCTATATTACAACTGTCAATTTCTTTTCTTATTTCTAACATTGCATTACAAAATCTATCAAGCTCATCTTTACTCTCACTCTCTGTTGGTTCTATCATCATAGTTCCTGCAACAGGGAAAGAGACTGTTGGGGCATGGAATCCATAATCCATTAATCTTTTAGCTATATCTGTTACTTCAATACCATTTGATTTAAAAGGCCTACAATCAATAATCATTTCATGTGCAGCTCTACCATTCTCCCCAGAATATAAAACTTCATATTTGCCAGATAATCTTTCTTTTATATAGTTTGCATTCAGAATAGCCATTTTGGTTGAATTAGTAAGTCCACTACTCCCTAACATTTTTATATAACCATAAGAAATTAAACATGCCAAAGCTGATCCAAATGGTGCAGAAGATATTGAATCAATAGCTTTTTCTCCACCAGTCTTTATTATTGGGTTTGTGGGTAAAAAAGGCGCTAGTTGCTTTGCAACACATATAGGTCCAACTCCAGGTCCACCACCTCCGTGAGGTATGGCAAATGTCTTATGAAGATTGAGATGGCAAACATCTGCTCCAATTGCTGCAGGGTTAGTTAAACCAACTTGTGCGTTCATGTTAGCTCCGTCCATATAAACTTGTCCTCCGTTATCGTGAATAATAGTAGTTATTTCAACTATGTCTGCTTCAAATACTCCATGTGTAGAAGGGTAAGTGATCATAAGGGCAGCTAAATCATCTTTATGCTCTATGGCTTTAGCTTTGAGGTCTTCAATATCTATATTTCCGTCTTCTGATGCTTTGGTTACAATCACCTTCATGCCTGCCATTACAGCACTAGCAGGATTAGTGCCGTGTGCTGAAGAAGGTATAAGACATATATTTCTGTTTTGATCACCGTTATCTTCGTGATATGCTCTTATAACCATTAATCCGGCAAATTCACCTTGAGCTCCAGAATTTGGTTGTAATGAAGTCGCAGCAAAACCTGTGATTGTAGTCAACTGATTTTCAAGTTTTTTTAAAATATATTCATAGCCCTTTGCTTGAAATTTTGGAGCAAATGGATGAATGTTTATCCATCTGTTCCAACTCAACGGGAGCATCTCAACTGCTGCATTTAATTTCATGGTACAAGAGCCTAATGGTATCATTGAATGGGTTAATGATAAATCTTTTCTTTCCAAAGATTTGATATACCTCATTAATTCAGATTCAGAATGGTACTTACTAAAAACACTGTTCGTTAAAAATTCAGTTTTTCTAATTAATGTCTTAGGAATATTTGTTTTATCACTTACAACTAAAATTTCATCCGTTTTAGATTTTAAGGCGGTAGAAAAAATTGAAACAATAGTGTTTAAATCTTCAATTGAGGTTGTTTCATTAATACTTATAGAAACTGTGTTTTTGTCAGGATAGTAAAAATTTACTTCTTTAAAGTTAGCTTCATTTTTAATTTTTTCAACATCAATGCTTATTCGAATAGTATCAAAGAAATTACTATTTAGCTGTTTTAAGCCCAAAGAGGTTAACTTCTCAGCTAAAACACAAGTACTGTTATGAATTTTTTTAGCAATATCTGTTAATCCTTTTGGACCATGATATACCGCATACATTCCTGCCATAACTGCAAGTAAAACTTGTGATGTACATATATTGGATGTGGCTTTATCTCTTTTTATATGCTGCTCTCTTGTTTGTAAAGCCATTCTAAGAGCTCTATTGCCATCTACATCTAAAGTCACTCCAATGATTCTTCCAGGAATATTTCTTTTGTATTCTTTTTTAGTGGCAAAGTATGCTGCGTGAGGACCTCCATAACCTAATGGAATACCAAATCTTTGAGTGGTACCAACCACAACATCTGCACCAAAACTACCTGGTGATTCTAAAAGAGTTAAACTTAAAATATCAGCTGCAACCGCTATTTTTATATTGTTGTGGTTACAGTTTTTTATGAACGAGGAGCTGTCAACTATAGTCCCATCAGCACACGGATATTGGATGAATGCACCAAAAAATTCATCAGAATTGAAATTAAATTTGTTTTCATCGTCTAATATCAGTTCAATTCCAAGTGGGGCAGATCTTGTTCTTAATAAAGATAGTGTTTGAGGGAAGGTATTTTTCGAAACAAAATATTTGTTTATGTTATTTTTTTTCTGGTCTCTTGATCTGACAGCAAACAACATTGTCATAGCTTCTGCAGCAGCAGTACTTTCGTCTAGAAGAGATGCATTTGCTAATTCCATCCCTGTTAGGTCAGACACAACAGTTTGGAAATTTAACAAAGCCTCTAATCTCCCTTGAGCTATTTCTGCTTGATAAGGAGTGTAAGCAGTATACCAACCTGGATTTTCAAGAATGTTTCGTTGAATAACAGCAGGTAAATAAGAACTGTGATATCCTAAGCCTATATATGTTTTGTATACTTTGTTTAAATGAGATATCTTTTTTAAGTGCATTAAGTATTCAGACTCACTTAAAGGGGGGTCAAGATCAAGACCATTTTTTAATCTGATATTTGAAGGAATAGTTTCTTCAATCAAATTTTCAACTGAACTAGCTTTGACTGTTTTGAGCATTTCATTCACATCAGACTCTCTTGGTCCAATATGTCTTCTAGAAAAAGATTCTTTATTCATCTAATTTTTTTCAAATTATATGCATGTAAAAGTAATTAATAAATGATATTTTTATCCTATTAATATTTATAAAAAAATGTTAATTAATTAAACAACTTATTAACATTAAAAACTTAATTATAAAATTCTTTAATTTCTATATAAACTCTAGTTTGCATGTTTCGTTAGCCGTAGTTTGTTTTCAACTTATAACACTTCTTAAATTTGATATAAATGTAGACTACATTTTACTTATTTTTTCTTTTTGTTTATGCTTTACTGGCTACAACTTCATTAAATATTTTGAAATTGTGTTTTTTAAAACACAAAAATATAGTTCCTCCTTAAAATTAATTTGTTTTTTAACTGTTATATCAACACTAATTTGCATGATAATAACAACTAAATTAACAGGTGGGATGTTACTTTTACTACTTTTTATGAGTCTACTAACACTGTTTTATTGTTTTCCATTTAACTCAGTGAATAAAAATTTGAGAAAAACACCAGGTTTAAAAATTTTTATTGTGGCTACAGTTTGGAGTCTTTTAATAGTTGTTTTTCCAATTATAAATTTTACAGATAAATTAGATGTTAGTTTTTTAATTTTTTTTGTACAAGTATTAATTTTTGTTATTGTAACTATTTTTCCTTTTGAAATAAGAGACTTAAACTCTGATTGCAAACAACTGCGTACAATTCCTCAAATAATTGGGGTAAAAAATACTAAAGTCTTAGCATTGTGTTTATTAATAATTTTTATGTTACTAGATTGTATTCAATATGTAATTTTAAATTCCATAAACTTTAAATCTATTTTAATTAATGCAGCGGTTTGCTTAACGACATTCACTTTAATTCAAAAATCTAAAGAAAATCAATCAATATATTTCTCTTCCTTTTGGGTAGAGTCATTACCTATTTTGTGGTTATTATTATATATTATTTTATGATATTCCAGCTCTATTTAATAAGGCATTTATCTTAGGTCTTCGCCCTCTAAATTTAATATATAAATCCATAGGATCTTCCGTTCCTCCTTTAGATAAAATGTTGTTTTTGAATTTTGAAGCTATACTTTTATTAAAGATTCCTTTTTCTTTAAAATACTCGAATGCATCTGCATCTAATACTTCGGCCCATTTGTAACTGTAATAACCAGATGAATAACCACCTTGAAAAATGTGTGAGAAACTTGTACTTATGCAAGTTATATCTAAATCTTTGATGAAAGTAAGTTTTTTAAGAATCTTAAGCTCATAGTCTTTTACACTTTTAATTTTTATTGGATTAATATTATGCCAATTCATATCTAAAATGGCTAAACTTAATTGTCTAAGAGTTTGACTAGCTTGATTGTAATTAGCACTTTCCTTTATTTTATTTATTAATTCTATTGGAATTAATTTCTTGGTTTTGTGATGAAATGCAAAAATATTCAAAGCTTCTTCTTCGTAACACCAATTCTCAAATATTTGACTAGGCAATTCTACAAAATCCCATGAAACATTCGTCCCAGAAAGACTTTTGAATTTTGTATTTGCTAAAATTCCGTGCAATGCGTGTCCAAATTCGTGAAATAAAGTAGTTACCTCATTAAAAGTTAATAAGGAAGGTTTATTTTTTAATGATCTGGTGAAATTACAAACTATTGAAATATGTGGTCTTTGATTATTATTTTTAAAAATATATTGAGGCTTATATGATGTCATCCATGCACCTCCACGTTTACCTTCTCTAGGATGAAAGTCTGTGTAAAGAAGTGCTATAAAATTATTTTTTCCGTCTTTAACTTCATATGTGTTTACTTCATCATTATATGTATCAATATTTGATATTTTTTTAAAACTTAATCCATATAATTTATTGCTTATCTCAAAGGCACCATTTAAAACATTAGTCAAACTGAAATAAGGTTTTAATTGCTCTTGATCAACATTGTATTTGTGTTTTTTATACATTTCTGTATAAAAACTTATGTCCCATTTTTCTAAATTATCAATATTATCTATGGATTTTGCATAATTTTCTAGCTCTTTAAATTCCTTTCTAGCTACAGGCTTAACTTTTTCAACTAATCCCTCTAAAAAATTCATTACATTTTTTGTATTTTTTGCCATTCTTTCTTCAAGAACATATTCTGAATAAGATTTATATCCTAAAAGTATTGCTTTTTGATACCTGAGATTAATAATTTTAAGAATTACCTTTTGATTATCAGATTCATTATTTTTAAAAGCTCTTTGTCCAAAAGCAATTGTAATTTCTTTTCTTAACAATCGATCTTTACAATAAGTTATAAGTGCTGAAAAACTAGGATAATCTAGAGTGAATAACCATCCTTTTTTATTTTTTGACTCTGCTAATATTTTAGCTGCTTCTTTGTGATCGTGGGAAAGACCATCTAATTTTTTTTCATCAGAAATAAGCAGCTCGTATTCATTAGTTTCTTTTAATAAATTTTGTCCAAAATTAAGTGAAAGTTTACCTAACGCTATATCTAATTTCCTTAGCTTACTTTTATCTTTATTTGACAAATTCGCTCCGTTTCTTAAAAATGACTTGTAGGTATTTTTTAATAAGGTGTTTTCTTCATTTGACAAACTACTTTTATCTGTTAAATTATAAATAGTTTTCACTTTTTTATATAATTTATCATTTAATAAAATATAATTTTTTAATTCACTGAGCTCTGGAGATATGGTGACTGCAATATTTTGAATTTCTTTAGATGTATCTGCTGCGCTAATATTAAAAAAAATTGATGTTATTCTGTCCAACTTCAAGCCTGAGTAATCTAACGCTTCGATTGTGTTTTTGAATGTGGCTTTCTTATTATTTGAAATAGTATCAATTTCAGTTTTTAATTCATCAATCCCTAGTCTGATCGAAGTTAAATAATCAGAATTTTTGATTTGATTAAAAGGCGCATAATCAAAATCACTAAATAAAACATTCATATAAATTATAAAGTTTTTGAAGAATCAATTACTTTTTTTTCTAAACCAGATTTGTATTGGTCTATTTTTGTTTCAATACCTTTATCTGTTAAGGCTATTATCTGTGCTGCCAAAATACCAGCATTCTTAGATGCATTTAGTGCAACTGTGGCAACAGGCACTCCATTAGGCATTTGTAAAATAGATAAAATTGAATCCCACCCATCCAATGAATTACTAGATTTGACTGGAACTCCGATAACAGGCAAAGTTGTAATCGAGGCAACCATCCCAGGTAGATGTGCTGCTCCACCAGCTCCCGCTATAATTACTTTCAAACCTCTTTTTTTAGCATTTTCTGCATATTCAAACATTTTTTTTGGAGTTCTATGCGCTGAAACTATATCAACCTCAATTTTAATATTAAATTCTTTTAAAATATCAATAGCGCTTTGCATTACAGGGAGGTCACTTTTACTACCCATTATAATTCCTACTTGTATCATAATTTATTTACTTATTACTTTTATGGATTCTCTTATTTTATCAGCTAATTTTTTAGCTTTATCTAAATCTTTATTCACTAATGTGATGTGCCCCATTTTTCTATTAGGCTTAGTTTGTTTTTTTCCGTAGATATGAATACTTGCCCCTTCCGTTTTAAGAACATCTTCAATTTTTTCATAAATAACTTCACCTGTGTGGTTTTCTTCTCCTACTAAATTTAACATAATACCTGGGATCTTAATTGAGGTACATCCTAAATTTAAATTTAATATGGATCTTAAGTGCTGTTCAAATTGCGATGTTATACAGCACTCTATGGTATGATGGCCAGAATTATGAGGTCTTGGCGCAACTTCGTTAATTAATATTTCATCATTATCAGTTAAAAATAATTCAATAGCCAATAATCCTATATGTTTAAAGGCTCTTGAAGTATTTAATGCAACATTAATTGCTTTTTTATTTATCTCATCAGAAATCTGAGCTGGACAAATTACTTTATCAACTAAATTGGCATTATTAAATTCCATTTCTACAGTTGGAAAGTTAATTTCTTGGCCATTATTATTTCTTGCTATTATAATTGAAAGCTCTTTTTTTATGTGAACTTTATCTTCAATAATACATTCAATATTTGGTAAATCTTTTAGGTCTTCGAATTTATTTATAACTTTTACTCCTTTACCATCATATCCAAACCTGGCACTTTTCCATACAAATGGAAACTTGCATTTTTCAGTCTCAGCCTCAGTAATTAACTCTTTAATGTTTTTGAAAGTCTTAAAATATGATGAAGGTAATTTGTTACTTAAATAAAAATTCTTTTGAATTGACTTATTTTGTATGGTTTTTATATTGATTGAAGATGGGTATACCTTGATTCCTTCTTTTTCTAATTTTTCTAAAGCATCAGTATTGACATTTTCAATTTCTATTGTCAATACATCAACAGTTTTACCAAAATTGTAGACATCATCATAGTTTAAAAGATCACCGATTATAAAATCTTTAACTAATTTACTGCATGGAGCATCAGAATTTGAGTCCATAATTTTACAACTAATATTTAATTTATTAGCTTCATTAATCAACATTTTTCCAAGTTGACCACCACCTAAAATCCCTAGTCTGTTATGTGTGGTATAAAAGTTCATTTCTTTTTTGTCTATGCAAAAATACGTTTTAAAATTAAATCAAAAAATAGATTAACCTTTTCAATTGATTATATTTGTTTTTTTAAATTATATAGTAAATAAAAGATGAAAAATATCGTGCTATTTGGCCCTCCCGGGGCAGGAAAAGGAACTCAGGCTGAGTTTTTAAAAACTAAATTTAACTTATTTCATATTTCTACAGGAGATGTTTTTAGATTTAATATCAAAAACAGTACTCCGCTTGGATTGATGGCAAAATCATTTATGGATAAAGGAGATTTAGTTCCAGATGAAGTAACGATTAATATGTTAAATGAGGTTGTAAGAAATAATTTAGACTCAAACGGATTTATCTTTGATGGTTTTCCAAGAACAAATAACCAGGCTGAAGCACTAGATAAATTAATGACAGAAAATGATTCTACTATTAGCGCGATGATAGCTCTTGAAGTAGATGATGAGGTATTAATTTCTAGACTCTTAGAAAGAGGAAAAACAAGCGGAAGAGTTGATGATTCGAACAAAGATATAATTCAAAACAGAATTTCAGAATATTATAAAAAAACAGCAATACTTAAAAATTTTTATTTGAAAAAAAATAGATATTTTGGAGTTAATGGACAAGGTAGTATTAAAATTATCACTGAAAGATTAAGTAATGTAATTGAATCATTATAAATTATGACTGAAGGAAACTTTGTTGATTATGTTAAAATATTTGTAACCTCCGGTAATGGAGGTAAAGGATCTGTACATTTGCATAGAGAAAAATATATTACTAAGGGAGGACCTGATGGTGGCGATGGAGGAAGAGGTGGACATATTATTTTGAGAGGCAACTCTAATTATTGGACACTACTACATCTTAAATTTAAAAGACATTTTAAAGCAGAGCATGGAGGTCATGGTAGTAAAAGTAGAAGTACTGGAGCTGATGGAGCTGATGTTTTTATTGATGTTCCATTAGGTACTGTTGTAAGAGATTCGAACACCAATGAAATTATTTTTGAAATCACTAATGAGGCTGAAGAAAAAATAATATGTATAGGAGGTAAAGGTGGCAGAGGAAATTGGCATTTTAAATCTCCTACAAATCAAACTCCAAGATATTCCCAGCCTGGAATTCCACTTGAAGAAAAACAAATCACTTTAGAATTAAAAGTTCTAGCAGACGTTGGGTTGGTAGGCTTTCCCAACGCTGGAAAATCTACGCTTCTTTCTGTAATAACATCTGCAAAACCAAAAATTGCAGATTATGAGTTTACCACTTTGAAACCTAATTTAGGAATTGTAAAATATAGAGACTATAAGACTTTTGTTATGGCAGACATTCCAGGAATTATTGAAGGTGCTGCAGAAGGAAAGGGACTCGGGCATTATTTTTTAAGACACATTGAAAGGAATTCTACTTTGCTATTTATGATTCCAGCTGATGCTAATAGCATAAAAAAACAATATGATATTCTTTTG
>Ga0208948_1000724_pt1 | contig 14760 bp, 12 predicted proteins | sample AOAMet11_17_M020_2_FD_188228 | JGI IMG/M metagenome (GOLD analysis project Ga0208948, IMG submission 188228) | Ammonia-oxidizing marine microbial communities from Monterey Bay, California, USA - CAN11_17_M020 (SPAdes) | ecosystem: Environmental > Aquatic > Marine > Intertidal zone | place...
GTTGAAACATGGTCGCCATGACTCATCCAGACATCTATTGATGATCCGGTGCTAAATCCTTCAAAAAGAACAGAGGTTTCTTCAATTACTATTTCGGCATGGCCAAACTCTTTTGCTTTTGAAGAAGTTACTTGCCCGCCAAACTGCTCAGCAAGTGTTTGCATTCCATAACAAATTCCTAATATTGGAACCTCTAAATCAAATACAATCTCTGGAACTCTTGGGGTATTTAATGCTGTTACTGATTCAGGGCCGCCGGAAAGTATAATGCCATTAGGATTGAGAGCTTTAATTCTTTCAGGGGAGATATCCCATGGCAGAATCTCAGAAAATACATTTAATTCTCTAACTCTTCGAGCAATTAGTTGAGTGTATTGCGAGCCAAAATCAAGAACCAATATCGTGTCTAGATTTTTTTTATCTAAAGCTAAGTTAACCGAATCAGTCATTTGTATTATTAGGTTCTGAAATAAGTATTATAGTGCAAACTGCAAATGATGCTTACTTGGAAATATGAGGTTTTATTCTGTCAATTAATTCTGAAAGTTCAGGTTTAAATTTCTTAATTTCTTCTAAAGAAAGACCCTCAAGCTCATGAGGAAACACAAGCCATTTATCTGTTTCATGAATATAGTAATCTGGCTTTCTATCAGTAAGATTTTTTTGAGGCTTAAAGTATGTAGTAGCCACTTTAATTTCAGGAGTATTCTTTTTGCAGGCCTTCTCAAGATCTAAGATTATTTGCTTAATAGATATACCAGTATCATGCACGTCATCTACAATCAACAGTGAGTCTTCTGACTCAACTTTTTTTATTACGTAGTTCAAGCCATACACTTGCACAGAATTATCTCTTTCATTCATGCTTTTGTAATGAGACGTTCTAATAGCAATATGGTCTGACGGAACGCCCAAAACATCTAAGAATTCTTGGACAGCTATTCCTATGGGAGCGCCTCCCCTCCAAACACCAATAATATAATCTGGTCGATATCCGCTCTCAAAGACTTGCCATGCAAGTTGGTATGAATCTTTTAGTAATTCGCCAGCTTGAATAAATAATTTATCCATATAATTTTTAAATAGTGGTTTTAATAAAGAGCATAAATAAAACTTTTAAGTATTTCTATGAGAGCGCTATTAGTAACTCATTCTCAATCGAATCATGTATTGACGAGGTGGGATCAGCTCTAACCCTGTGGCAGCTACTCCAAATACATCAGTCATGCTTGAATTTACACCATCCTCATCTGTTGCATTAAGAATCTTAAAGTCAAGCCCCCATTTATCACCAGCAAAATCAATGCTAGTAGAAAAGTTTAGCAAATTATATGAATCAATAGCGTCTACAATAGAGTTATTCGAGATTCTTTGTTGAAAATCTCCTCTTTGTACATACTGCATTATGCCCGTCATCAAACTTCCAGATGCAAGGACTGTTTCATAGGTAAGGCTGATATTTGCAGAAAACTCTGGGCTCTTTGCTAATTCATTACCCTTAACGTTTTCTCTCAAGCCATAGCGCAGATCTTCTTGACCAAAGAAATATTGATATGCATCTACATTATCTAAGACCATGTAATCTGAAGTGACCTCTGAATCAAGGAATGATAGATTCATATCTAAGATCAATGAGTCAGTTAAAAGGCCTTTAAATTCAATCTCAAGACCAGACATTTCTGATTCAGGAATATTGGCCACCCCACCTCTGTATGGATCTGGATCGGTTGCCTGAAATTGAATGTTTTCATATATATAAGAGAAGGCCGCAATATTTGCACGCGCTCTTCCATCCATCAAGTCAGTTTTATAGCCAACCTCGATTGAATCAACTGTTTCTGCTTCAAAGGTAGGAAATACCAATGCAGGTGCTAAAGGTCTTCCAGCAGCAGCATCTTCTGCTTCAGTAAAACCAAATGTTAAATTACTGCCACCGGGCTTGAAGCCTCTCGCAAGGGATAGGTATGCCATGGCTGAATCAGATAAGTCTAATTCACCCGTTATCTTTCCAGTGGTCTCATCTGAAGTGCCCTTTTCAGTAAAAGTCTCTACATTAAAAAAGTTAGTAACGCTGGTTTCAAAGGTATCTTCTGAATATCTCATTCCTGCAACTAGACGAAAATCATCACTGACGCTATATGTTCCTTGCCCATAAAATGAATAAGATTCTCTGGTAGGACGCGCATCGGTAACAAAATCCCAGTCGGCTCCAAAGACATCAAATCTTCCTGGAATACCGTAATCATGAGTGTAACAATATGCAGGATTTGCAAACGACTCTCCACATAAATATCTCAATTGACCCGTTAAATCGTTATCTCTATATCCTCGTATAGTGTTTTCTATTTCATGCTCCATATAGAAAGCACCAATTGTCCAATCCAGTTTTCCATTTAGGATTGGCTCATTAGAAATTAAATTAATTTCAAATGTAGTTGTATCTACAACAGAGGCTTCAGGATTAAATTCAGCTCTTTGATAACGGGCATATCTGCACTCATCAGGCTGAGGAAAAATTTCTATGCAAACTTGTTGGACTGGGGGTAATCCGGGGATAGATTTAACAAAATCACCATAGTTATGTCTATCGTTATCTCTTACAACCAAAATATCGTCCTCTTGGATGCTAGCCATGGCTTTAAGAGAGGCAAACCCTAAATCAGATTCATAAATTGCAGCATAAATTGAGGATGTCAGTTCATGTTTTGAAACAGTATCTTGTGACAACTTTCTAATGTTTGGAGTTGGATCATCAATGCCTCTCATGGCAGACCCGTTTCTATCAACCTCAAAAAACTGTCCAAATAGTCTTAAGCTTGAGCTTTCACTTAGATCAATAAGCAAGTCTCCACGAAAACTTACACTACTAGCATCATCTAAATCTTGCCCAGTCACGACATTATCACTGAAGCCATCCCTTTCAGTAACAGCAAAAGAGACTCTGCTGGCAACATTCGAGGCAAGTGGAATATTATTGGATGTACGAAATTTTGTTAAGCCATAGTTACCAAAAGTAATGTCAGATTTTCCTAAATACTCATCCATTGATGGCTTTTTACTAATAACATTAATGGCTCCGCCAGTTGAGTTTTGACCAAACAAGGTGCCTTGTGGCCCTCTAATAACTTCAATTCTGTCTACATCAATAAAATCAGTTTGGAGTGCAAATGGAGAAGCGATAAAAATTCCATCCATATGAAATGCCACAGAAGGAGCTGCAATAGCATTTTGATTGGTCTCATTGCCAACACCTCTAATAGAAATAACAGTTTTATAGCCCTCATTTTTAGCAACAGTCACTCCAGGAACAATGGCGCTTAGATCTACCATTGATTCAATATTTTTCGATTCAATATCTTGGTCGGTTATAGCAGTAACTGCTTGGGAGATATCTTGAAGACTTTCACTGCGTTTTTCAGCTGTGACAAAAACTTCTTCTATTACATTGTCTTGAGCCAACAAAGAGACTCCAAAAAATAATAAAGAAATAGATAATAAAAAATTTATTTGAAAAGAAATATGGTTCACTAAAATACCCCAGGGTTTTTATGTTAATTTTTAAAAAGCTTCTAAGAAACTTATATGCTTAAAAGTGATGCAACATTAATGCCAAAAGATTGAAAATAAATATAAATTAAATTTTCAGCTAATAGAGCTTTGAATTATTGAATCAATCTATATTTGCCCTAAGTTATTTTTGAACTTATAACAATCTAATATTATAAGTTGTAAACTTAATTTTTAAATACCAATATTGAATTTAATGCTAGAAAAAATTTTCAAATTAGAAGAAAACAATGCATCAGTTAAAACAGAATTGGTTGCGGGTTTTACTACTTTTATAACAATGGCCTATATCATTTTTGTTAATCCACAAATGATGTCATCTGCAGGTATGGATCAAGGAGCTAGTTTTGTAGGGACTTGTTTGGCTGCTGCAATAGCATGCATATTGATGGGTCTTTATGCCAATTGGCCAATTGGATTGGCTCCTGGAATGGGGCTCAATGCATTCTTTACCTATACGGTTGTAGGTGAGATGGGTTATACATGGGAAATTGCTCTTGGTGCAGTATTTATCGCTGGTATTTTATTTTGGATAATGAGCGTCACTCCCATTCGACAATGGATGTTAGAGAGCATACCTATGAACCTTAGAATTGCTATGGGCTCTGGGGTGGGTCTTTTCATTGGACTTATTGGTTTAAAAAATGGTGGGATCATAGTGCCAAATGAAGCAACCCTTATTAGCATGGGGGATTTTCTTAGAACTGAGACTATCCTTTCAATGCTAGGATTTTTATTAATAGCCATCCTTGCAGTTAGAAAAGTACCAGGCGCCATTCTCATTGGCGTAATGATGGTTACAGTTATATCAATTTTTATTGGCATTATTCAATTTCAAGGATTAGTCTCCTACCCTCCAGCTTTTATGCCTGTATTCATGAAATTAGACATTTTAGGAGCTCTGGATTTGGCTATGATTAGCGTAATCATGTCTTTTCTATTTGTAAATTTATTTGATACCGCGGGCACTCTTTTGGGAGTTGCTAATCAAGCAAAATTAGTTGATGAATCTGGCAATGTTGCTAACCTTGATAAAGCTCTAAAAGCTGATAGCTCCTCTAGTGCTGTTGGAGCATTTTTAGGGTGTGCCCCAGTTACAAGTTATGTTGAGAGCTCTGCTGGCGTTGAGGCAGGCGGTAGAACAGGATTAACTGCAGTAACTGTAGGTTTTTTATTTTTAATTGCAATCTTCTTTTCGCCTTTGGCAAGCATCATCCCCGCACATGCAACTTCTGGAGCGCTCATATATGTAGCGATATTAATGTTGAGTGGAATGGAAAGGCTTAATTGGTCAGATACATCTGAACTTCTTCCGGCACTTATAATCATTGTAATGATTCCATTAACCTTTTCTATTGCGAATGGAATTGCCCTAGGTTTTATATCTTATGTTGTGCTGAAAATTGCATCTGGAAAGATAGCTCTTATATCTACTGGAGCCTGGTTTCTCACTTTGGTATTTTTATCTAAATTTATCTTTCTTTAGAAAATAATTAGCTTCTTTGATAGTTTGGAGCTTCTTTTGTAATCATCACATCATGAACATGGCTTTCTGTAATTCCAGCATTTGTAATCTCAACAAATTGAGTATCTTTGTGCATCTCCTTAATTGATTTGCATCCAACATACCCCATGCTTTGTCTTATACCTCCAATCAATTGATCAATTACATTTACAACCCAGCCTTTAAACGGCACTCTTCCCTCAACTCCCTCGGGAACCATCTTTTCATCACTTATACCGTCTTGAGAGTATCTGTTTGTATCATTTCTTTCAGACATTGCTCCGATAGAACCCATTCCCCTATAAGTTTTAAAACTTCTACCTTGATAAAGTTCTAGCTCTCCAGGGGCCTCCTCTGTTCCGGCAAAAATGCCACCTAACATAACTGCATCTGCGCCAGCTGCAAGCGCTTTTGAGATATCACCTGAAAATCTGATACCCCCATCGGCAATAAGTGGAACGCTATTAGTGGCAAGCTTTTCTTTTATTGAAAGGATGGCAGTGATCTGAGGCACTCCAATTCCTGCAATAATCCTAGTTGTACAAATTGACCCTGGACCCATTCCAATCTTAACTGAATCTACACCTGCATCTATCAACGCTTGGGCTCCATCTGGAGTTGCTACATTGCCACCCATGACATCTATATCTGGAAACTCCTTTTTAATGAGCTTAATAGTATCGATTACATTCTGAGAATGGCCATGAGCGCTATCTATTACAAATAAATCAACTCCAGCCTCAGATAAAGCATTAGCCCTATCAAAAGTATCTGCTCCAGTTCCAAGGGCAGCACCAACTTGTAACTGACCTCTAGAATCCTTTGTAGCAAACGGATGCTCAGCTGATTTATCAATATCTTTCATGGTAACCAATCCAGTTAAAGAGTTTTCCTCATCTGTCACTAGGATTTTTTCAATTCTATTGTTGTACATTAATTTTTTAACTTCTTCTTGATCAAAGCCTTCTTTTACTGTTATTAATTTCTCATATGGCGTCATGATCGAAGAAACTAATTCAGACAAGTTATCTGCATATCTAAAGTCTCTCCTAGTAACAATTCCCATTAATTTTCCATTATCAACAACTGGCATGCCAGAAATACTGAGCTCGTTTGTTAATTGCATAAGCTCATTGATTGTTTTGGATGATTGGATGGTTGAAGGGTCTCTGACAACGCCACTTTCATATTTTTTCACAGCCCTTACTTCTGCGGCCTGTTCCTCAATTGAGTTATTCTTATGAAGAATTCCAATTCCACCATTTTCAGCAAGCGCAATTGCCATGGCAGCTTCAGTCACTGTATCCATTGCAGCAGATACTAGAGGAATTTTTAAGGAGATATTTTTTGAAACCTTTGTTTCTAATTGTGCTTCAGCAGGAAGGAAATCCGTAAATCTAGGCAAAAGCAGTACGTCATCAAAGGTTAAGGCTTTATGTTTGATCTTTTCCATATCGGATTATAGCTTATGCCTTTATTAAAAAAAAGATGGTCCATATTTAGCTATAAAATTTTACTCTGGATTAATCTCTCTAACTACAATGCATTAAAAATTTCATCAGATTTAGCTGCACAAATAAAATCATTCATATGCAAACCTTTGATCTTGTGTGACCACCACTCTAAATTTACTGTTCCCCATTCAAGGGTGATTCTTGGATGGTGGTCCTGTGATTCAGCTAAATCAGCAATTAAGTTAGCAAACCTAACAGATTGCTCATAATTTTTTAATGTAAATTGTTTAGTTAACTTTGAAGCGTCTGAATGATCGATGGTCCAGTCATCAAGATCTTTCAAAAGTTTAGTCTGTTGATCATCAGGAACTAATGGAGCGCCTATTTCACATGCGCTACAAGTTTTACCTGAAAGATCTGTCATAGGCCACCCTTTGTCAGCTTTGCAGGATCCAGCAACATCTTTAGCCGCTTAATTGGGATTCCAGTTTCCTCATGAGCTACATCAACAATAGATCTTTTTTCTTTGTAGGCTTTTTTAGCTACATGTGCTGCTTTTTCATAACCAATTTCTCTATTCAATGCTGTTACAAGTATTGGGTTCATGCCAAGTGATTCTGCAATATTCTTTTTATTGACTTTAAAAGTTTTGATAGCCTTATTAGCTAAAAGTGGCATTGAGTTAGACATAAGGCTAATGCTTTTTAGTAAATTGTATGCAATTACTGGAAGCATCACGTTGAGTTGAAAATTTCCTGACTGACTCGCTATAGAAACTGTTACGTCATTTCCAATCACATCAGCGCAAGCCATAGCAACTGCTTCTGGTATAACTGGGTTTACTTTACCTGGCATTATGCTGCTTCCTGGCTGCAATGCTTCTAGTTCAATTTCTCCGAGACCAGTTAATGGCCCGCTATTCATCCATCGTAAATCATTTGATATTTTAGTCAGAACTAAACTGAGGTTTTTTACACTAGATGACAGTTGAGCCGCAGAGTCTTGCGCACTTAAAGATTTAAAATAATTTGAGGATGTTTTTACATTAAGTTTAGTTAATTTTGAAACCTCTGAAGCAAATACTTTCCCAAAATCTTTATGGGCGTTAATTCCTGTTCCAATGGCAGTTCCACCTTGGGGCAGTTGCGCTATTTCTTTTGAAGCTGAAATAATTAACTTCTTAACAGCCTTTAATTGGGCACTCCAACCTGATAATTCTTGAAAAAAATCTATTGGCATGGCATCCATTAAATGAGTTCTTCCTGTCTTTACTTGGCCTTTAAGAGATAAAGCTTTCTTATCAATAACCGTTATAAGACTATCTAGAGATGGCAGCAAAAGTCTTTGGGTGTCTAATAATGCAGAAATACAAATTGCTGTTGGAATAACATCATTGCTGCTTTGACTCATGTTTACATGATCATTTGCATTAATTTTGATACGGGCTTTTTTTGTCGCTAAGTTTGCAATCACCTCATTTGCATTCATATTGGTGCTTGTGCCAGAGCCAGTCTGAAAAACATCAAGGGGAAATTCGCTATCATGGATACCTGAAAGAACTTCTTTTGATGCCATTTTGATTGCTTTTGCTTTTCTTCCATCAAGTAACTTAAGTTTTTGATTAGAGGTAGCAGCTGCGTGCTTAATTACTCCTAGGGCTTCTATAAAACTTCTGCCAAAAGGAAAAGCAAATTTAATCCCACTTATTGTAAAGTTTTCTAGGGCGCGCTGAGTTTGGGCCCCCCAAAGTGCATCATGAGGGACTTTAACCTCGCCCATTGTGTCTTTTTCGATCCTGTATTTCATATTCACTCCTTAATTGGGTACACTATTTTACACTTTAAGGAATTCATTATGGCAAAAGTTATACCAATTAGCATCGATATTAATAAAGGCAAGCTTCCAAACAAGCCTAAAGGCATTGAAATGGTTGAATGTAAAACAATTGAAGAGACTAGACGAGATCAACTGCAAAGACTAACAGCTGGATTTAGATTATTTTCTCATTTTGGTTTTGATGAGGGTGTGGCTGGACACATTACTTTAAGAGATCCAGAGTTTAGCGATCATTTTTGGGTCAACCCATTAGGCGTTCACTTTAGTCAAATAAAAATTTCTGACCTGTTACTTGTTAACCATGATGGTGAAGTGGTGCAAGGTGAGAGACCAGTAAATGTTGCTGCTTTTGCAATTCATTCAAGACTTCATAAAGCTAGACCAGATGTCAATGCGGCTGCTCACTCCCACTCACTTTATGGCAGGACTTTTTCTACATATGGAAAATTGCTTGACCCAATTTCACAAGACTCATGTGCTTTCTATGAAAGGCAAGCTATACACAATCATTTTTCTGGTGTTGTAGAGGAGATTGAAGAGGGAGATAGAATAGCAAATGCACTTGGGGACAAAACTGTATTGTTTCTCCAAAACCATGGGATTTTAACTACCGGACCATCCATTGACATAGCACTCTGGTACTATTTTTCACTTGAAAGATGTTGCCACTCTCAGTTGATGGCGGATGCTGCCGGCGAGACCACAAAAATACCTCATGATACTGCGATTAAAACAAGAGAGTTTATAGCAAATGAATTAGCAGCATGGGCAAGCTTTCAACCACTTTTTGACATGATTGCCGAAAAAGAGCCGGATTTATTAGATTAACTAGTTACCAATAATTGCTTTAGTTTCCAAGCACTCATGAAGGCCAGATAATCCGTGCTCTCTTCCATTTCCGGAGGTCTTAAAACCACCAAAAGGGGCTGCAGGACCTCTTGAGCCGCCATTAATACTTATTTGACCTGCTCTAATCCTTCTAGCTACTTGCTTTGCATGATCTTCGTCACCAGATTGCACATATCCAGCTAATCCATATTCAGTATCATTGGCAATTTCAATTGCCTCATCTTCAGATTCATATTTTAAAATACTGAGCACTGGCCCAAAAATTTCCTCTCTTGCAATGGTCATGTCATTTGTAACATCTGCAAAAACGGTTGGCTTTACAAAGTAGCCTTCTGACAAACCATCTGGTCGGCCTAGCCCACCTGCTACGAGCCTAGCGCCCTCATCAATACCAATTTGAATCAGTCGTTGTACTTTTTCGTATTGCGTTTTATTAGAAATTGGGCCAATTCTTACTTCCTCATCCTCTGGATAGCCAACCTGCGTTGAATTTGCAACCTCGGCTGCAACTTCAACAGCTTTTTCATAATTTATAGCTGAAACTAGCATTCTAGTTGGAGCATTACAGGATTGGCCTGTATTCATAAAACAATGGTTTGCTCCAGCTGCAACAGCTTTTTCAATATCTGCATCGTCTAAGACAATATTCGCTGATTTTCCACCTAGCTCTTGAGATACTCTTTTTACAGTTGGCGCTGATGCTATTGCAACTGCCACACCTGCTCTTGTTGAGCCAGTAAAATGCATCATATCTATGTCTTGATGTTCTGATAAGGCTGCACCAACGATTGGACCCATTCCATTCACCAGATTAAATACTCCAGCAGGAACTTTAGCTGCATCTAAAATTTCAGCAAATATAATTCCACAAAAAGGCGTGATTTCACTTGGCTTTAATACCATGGTACAACCTGATGCAATTGCTGAAGCTACTTTTGTGCACATTTGATTCATGGGCCAATTCCAAGGAGTAATCATTCCAACTACCCCAATTGGCTCTTTTCTGATTAAATAATTATTCTCAGTACCTTCAAATTCAAATTCTTTTAACACTGCTAATGTATCTTGAAAATGTGATAGCCCTGATGTGACTTGAGCCATCTGCGATAGCCATAATGGCGCACCCATTTCTTGTGAAATGGTTTTAGCTAACTCATCTGATCTTTTTTCATATTCGGTAATAATATTTTCTAAAAGAGTAATTCTTTCTTCTTTAGAGGAAAAACCGAAAGTTTTAAATGCCTCTTTAGCTGCTGCCACCGCTGCGTCTATATCTTCTTTAGTACCTGCTGAGATAGAGCCAATCACTGATTCATCAGAGGGATTTATAACTTCAATTGTTTCTGAACCAAGCGAATCAACCCACTCTCCATTTATGTAAAATTTAAGATGATCAGACATAATATTTCCTTAAAAAAATTTAAATATTATTATAGCGGAAGTTTTTTATTTATAACTAGGGTTTATTTTAAAAATAAACAAACTAGATAGTACCTGAATCGCGAGCCTCTTTAAAAGCAACGATTGCTCTCTGGCGGGAGTCTTTTAAATCTAAAATTGGCTTAGGGTAGTCATATGATGAAAAGAGATCTTCAGCTGGTTGATGAATGTTTTTAACAGGCACATCATTTAACTCAGGTACAAATTTTTTTATAAACTCTCCTGTAGGATCAAAGTTTTGAGATTGCGTTATGGGATTAAAAATCCTGAAATATGGGGCAGCATCGGTTCCAGTTGATGAGCTCCATTGCCAGCCACCATTGTTTGATGAGAAATCACCATCTATTAAATTTTCCATAAAGAATTTTTCACCCAGTCTCCAGTCATGGAGCATGTTTTTTGTAAAAAACATTGCCACTATCATCCTTAACCTATTATGCATCCACCCCTCCGCAAGCATTTGCCTTATTCCTGCATCAATAATGGGAAAACCTGTATTTCCTTGATAAAAGGCTTTTAGCTCTAATTCTGAGTGCCGCCACTGAATAGAATTCGTATAATTTTGAAAGGGTTTGCTCATGCTTACTCTTGGAAAAGAATGCATAATATTTCGATAGAATTCTCTCCATACAATCTCATCAATCCACTTGCAAAGTCCTTTGTTGCCAGAATTAAACTCGAAATTGTTTAATTTAAGGGCTTCTAAAATACATCTTTTGGGAGATACCACTCCAAGAGCCAAGTATGGTGAGATTCTGCTTGTACCATCAACCATAGGAATATTCCTTGATTGACTGTAATCCTTTGATTTATTTTTTAAAAAAGAGGTAAGACATTGTTGAGCAGCCTCTTCTCCAGCAGGCCAAAGGTCAATATTAGCTGAGTGAGTTTTCTTAAACTTAAGGTCGTTTAAATTACTTTTCACTGAAGTAAATTTTTGAATAGCTTTAGGTTTTTCTAAGTCTAAAAAATCCATAGAAAAATTTTCGACCCACCTTCTTTTGTATGGAGTGAAAACAGAAAAAGGTTTGCCCTGGCCTGTCTTAAGAAAGCCGGGCTCATAAATAACCTGATCGTGATAGCTTGATGAGAAAACACTTATTTTTTTTAGCGACTCAGACACCATATTGTCTCTGTCTACCTCATTCACTCCAAACTCTTTATTCCAAAAAACATGGCCGATATTATGTTGAGTTACAAAAGAGGTTAGATCTGCATGCAAAGATTTAAAACTTTCGGCATTAACTGCAATAAGCGGGATATTTAATTCATTGAGGGATTTCTCTAATTTATTTAAATTATTTAGTAAAAATTCATGCTTAATATTTGACTCGTTATGAAGAGCCCATTGATTTTCAGAAAAAATATATATCCCAATGACTTCTTCGCATGAGTTTGTTGCATCTAATAATGCTGGATTATCATCTGTTCTTAAATCAGATCGAAACCAAACTGCTCCTCTTACCATTGAATCCTCTCTTTGAGCTGATTGCTCAGTTTTTCCATATGCCTTTGAACATTTTCAAGGGAATTATCTATTTCCTTGATAGAGAATTTTTGCATGGATTCTCTAGTGATTAGATTAAGATCTAAATATTTTTGTATGTGTGCTTTGTATCTCATAGGAGATTTTATTCCGCTAGGAAAAAGAGTTGTAACAGGCCTGCCGCTGCTAATTGCTTCTGAAATCATCATTGCGCTATCTTCTGTGACAAAAACATTTTTTGCAGATCCTAGTAAAGCTGCCAAGTTAAAATCTTTATCTCCTTGATGAAACCAAGCTGAGTATTGGAGAGGAATACCTGTTAACCCTTCTTGTAATATATTTTCAACCTTTGGATCGCTTCTTCTAGATGTAACAATCGTAATGGGAAGAGATGTTTTGCTATAAAGGTTTCTAATGGACGCCACTAATGAGGTCCATTCTTGATCTTTGTATGCATATCCAATGCCCTCTCCTCCAATTAAAAATAATAAATGTTCTGAGAGGTTCTTTTCAGTTGCTGCTTTTAAGCAAATCTCAGGAGAATAAAGGTTGGGAGTGATAGAGGCAATAATATTAGATGAATCCTCATAGTATCTTTCTACTGTTACCAAAGCATTAAATAAAGAGGAATGAAGACCCCTAGGGGAGCCGAGCTGAATTACAGGGATATTATTTAAGACTTTTATTGCAGCAGAATATGGAGCTGTTTTACCCCCCGCTGCAATAATCAAATCAATGCCATTTGTCTCAATAGAGGAATACATAAAAGATACAAGATTTGCTGTCAGCTTATTTGGAAGTCTCATCAATATTCTAGAAAAAACTGTAATAGGCCCTCTTAATTGATGGATTTTAAATGAGAGTTCAGTGAAATGAACATTTGATGGATGTGTTTTAGAAAGAATGGATGCTACACCCTTAGATTGATTGAAATGGCCTGGAATTCCATCACTAATAATTAGAATATTCTTCATGTCTTACTTGTACTTTTCTTTGTAAAGATCAATCAGCTCATCCTGCATCATCATCTGCTCTACTTTGAAAATATCTTCTGGGTTATCAACCCCAAGTATTGGTGAGGATGATAAAACTCCCTTAATAGCAAAATCATTTTCAAGCAGTCTCATCATATCAATAGACTCTAACTCTTCAAGCGGAGTCGGTAGGAGTTTTGTGTATTCCTGCAAGGCTGCTTTTGTGAAGCCAATCATTCCAAGTTGCCTTAAAGCATCGGGACTCTCATGCGGAACATGAGATCTTGTAAAAAAATTAATATTTAAATTTTCATCAATTACTGCCTTCACAACATTTGGATTTAAAAGGTCATCTCCCTCAATTGGAAATATTAAATTTACAACCTCAAATTCTTTTTTAGAAAAGGCATTTTTAAGGTTTTGAATATCCTTGGGGGAAATTTGTGGCTCGTCGCCCTGAAGCAAAAGAATAAAGTCATATTCCTTTCCTTGAGATGCAAGACTATCTAATGCTTCTTTTGCTCGCTCAGTTGCTCTTTGGTGCTCATGACTTGTAAACATAGTGGGTATGCCATGAGAGCCTCCCCAATCAATAATTTCTTGATCGGGAGTGGCAACAATTAGTGTGTCGCATGTCTCTGAAAGCAATGCCCTCTCATAGCAATGCGCAACCATTGGAATACCTAAAATTTTTTCTAGCGGCTTCCCCGGAAATCGAGAGGACGCCATTCTTGCTGGGATTACTCCTAAAGTTTTTTTCATCTATTCTGAGAAAGGTAATCTTGCGCTAGTATCTAACATTCTTATATCTACACTAAAAGCAATCATGTCATAGCCTTTTTGCTGCAATGCTTTAAGCTCATCTATTTTTGGCTCGACAAGGTGATAACCGCATCTAATGTTTTCTTGCTTTGCAGCAGATAAAATTTTTGCCTCTGCATCTTTGAATTCCTCTGAGTCAAAAACACCAGGATTATTGAGAGAAGCTGAAAGATCATATGGGCCAATAAAATACCCCTTAATATTTTGAGAAAAAATTTCTTTACAGTTTTTTAAACCTTTAATTGATTCGATTTGAGCATAAATTTCTACATCGCTTTTAGCATTTGTAATATATTTTTCTTTAGCTGAGCTTTCGCCATAACCTTGTGCCCTGGCAAGTCCCATGCCTCTGATGCCATAAGGAGAATAATGACATGCAGATATTATTTTTTCAATTTGATTTTGAGTTTCAATCATTGGGGCTAAGATACCCTTTGCTCCGGCATCAAGCACTCTTTTAATTTGAGCAGGATCATGTCCTGAAAGCCTCACAAAAGGCTTAGAGCCAGCTAAATCTATAACTCTTATTAGTTTTTCAGCTTGATTGGTTGTGATAGTGCTATGCTCCAAGTCAATTACAATCCATTCATAACCAGCTTTTGAAAAAATTTCAGCAATTGATTCGCTTGGTAAACTTTGCCATGTGCCTATTGAAAGCTTGCTCATAAATTTAATCTCTTAAGTGATGTAAATATTATCATCTAATCCATTTATAGCAGCCATACCCATTGAATTAATCCCTTCATTTGTGAGGCTTGAGCGGTGAGAGGTTCCGAAGAAATTTGGTAAAGTAAATAATGGATTATTGAGCGCAGGCTCTTCTTGATA
>Ga0208948_1000747_pt1 | contig 14567 bp, 9 predicted proteins | sample AOAMet11_17_M020_2_FD_188228 | JGI IMG/M metagenome (GOLD analysis project Ga0208948, IMG submission 188228) | Ammonia-oxidizing marine microbial communities from Monterey Bay, California, USA - CAN11_17_M020 (SPAdes) | ecosystem: Environmental > Aquatic > Marine > Intertidal zone | place...
TTTTTACGGTCGACGTTCCAGCTCCAGAGGACCCAGTTATAGCAATTACAGGATGTTTTTTTGACATAACCCTACCATTTGTAAGTAATTGAAGTTATTATCTTACAAATACAGGTTATACGTTAGTAAATAAATTCATAACCCAAATTAATTCAATTCAAGTTATTTGAGCCTTAAATTTAGAAGTCGAGATTATCAACCTTAAGGGCGTTTTCTTCGATAAAGTTTCTTCTTGGCTCAACCTCGTCGCCCATAAGGGTTGTAAAAACATCATTAGAGGCAATCGCATCCTCAATTTTAACTTTAAGCATCACTCTTGACTCAGGGTTCATTGTTGTATCCCAAAGCTGGTCTGGATTCATTTCACCCAAGCCCTTATATCGCTGGAAACCTTGGCCCTTTCGTGCTTCAGCTAATAGAAAATTAAGCGCGGTAGAGAAGTTTGGTGTTTTTATTTCCTTTGCTCCTTTTTGAACAAATGTTTCGTCAGTAAACATGCTCTCAACCTGACTAGAATACTTCTCTATATTTTTGTATTCCTTGGATTCAAAAAAAGCTGTATCAAGAAATGATGCGCTTGTTTCAACACCAAATGTTTTCATAGAGTAAGAAACACTATTATCAGAAAAATCAAGGCTGTGACTCTCAGACATTGAACTACTATTGTTCATTTTTTGCTGTAGAGATTCACACCACTCTTTGGCTTTATTTGTGTCCTTTAAATCCATCTTTGGCATACCAAGAAGCGCTTTCAACAAAAAATCATTATACTTTTTACCAAGTTTTTCGATAACTCCAATGGTCTCATAATAACTGGATACAATTTTTTCTAGTGCAACTCCTTGAATGGCTGGTGTGTCGTTATTAACAAAAAGGCTGGCGTCGTGGATTGCCTCTTGCTGCAGATATTCGTCAAGTTCCGCGTCATCTTTTAAATATCGCTCTTGTTTTCCTTTTTTGATTTTATACAAAGGTGGTTGCGCAATATAAAGATAGCCATTTTCTATAAGCTCTGGAAAGTACCTATAAAAAAAGGTTAATAAAAGGGTTCTAATGTGGGCGCCATCAACATCTGCATCGGTCATAATAACGATCTTGTGGTACCTGAGTTTTTCTATGTCATACTCTTCTTTACCGATTCCACAACCCAGTGCAGTAATTAACGTTCCCACCTCTTGTGAAGAAAGAATCTTTTCAAATCTAGCTTTTTCAACATTTAATATCTTTCCCTTAAGCGGAAGAATTGCTTGTGTTCTTCTATCTCTTCCTTGTTTTGCAGAACCACCCGCTGAGTCTCCCTCAACAAGAAAAATTTCAGATTCGGCAGGGTCTTTTGTTTGGCAATCACTTAGCTTTCCAGGAAGCCCAGCAATATCTAATGCCCCTTTTCTGCGCGTCATTTCACGAGCCTTTCTAGCTGCGTCGCGGGCTCTTGAGGCCTCAAAAATTTTACTTATTATTATTTTAGCTTCTGCTGGATTTTCTAGAAGATACTCACCCAGTTTTTCGTTAACAGATGACTCAACAGGGGCTCTAACCTCAGAAGAGACAAGCTTATCTTTAGTTTGAGAAGAGAATTTTGGATCGGGAACCTTAATAGATAGTATAGCCGTTAATCCTTCTCGGGTATCTTCACCGGTAATCGCTGCTTTTTCTTTTTTAGCTAAACCAGATGCATCAATAAAGCTGTTAAGGGTTCTGGTTAGCGCAGCCCTTAAACCAGCAAGGTGGGCCCCTCCGTCTCTTTGAGGTATGTTGTTTGTAAAACAATAAACACTCTCTTGATAAGAGTCACTCCATTGAAGCGCCACATCAACCGATATGTCATCTTTTTCAGTAGAGATAGAAATAATATCACTGTGTATTGGGTTTTTTGATTTGTTTAAATGTTCAACAAAAGCGGTAATGCCGCCTTCATAAACAAACACATCTTTTTTATCTGATCTCTCGTCATTAATTTCAATATGAACACCTGAATTTAAAAACGAAAGTTCACGCAACCTGTTTGACAGTGTTTCAAACTTATAAACTGTTTCTGCGAAAATCTCAGCACTTGGTTTAAAGTGAATGGTTGTTCCAGAAAAGTTTGTTTTGCCGGTTGTCTTTATGGGCGCTTTGGGTACACCCAAAACATAGTCTTGTTCGTAGACTTTGCCATCTCTAGAGATGGTTAAATGGAGTGATTCAGACAAAGCATTAACAACAGAAACACCAACACCGTGCAGCCCGCCAGAGACCTTGTATGAGTTGTCGTCAAATTTACCGCCAGCATGAAGAACTGTCATAATAACTTCGGCAGCAGAGATTTTTTCTTCCGGATGAATATCAACAGGAATACCCCTACCATCGTCAGTTACAGATATAGAGTTGTCGTCGTGAATTACAACCTCAATTTTTGAGCAGTGGCCCGCTAAAGCCTCATCAATAGAGTTGTCAACAACCTCGAAAACCATGTGGTGCAAACCAGTGCCATCATCTGTATCACCAATATACATTCCAGGGCGCTTTCTAACAGCATCCAAACCCTTTAAAACCTTAATATTAGAGGCTTGGTATTCTTCGCTCATAAAGACCCTTTAAAAATAAATTTATTATACCACGCCTATCCAGTTTAGCGTTATTTCATCTGCTTTTTTTAGAGGTTATTTTGTGTTTGAAAAAGAGAACTACATTGCCTCTAAAACCCCTTTTTTTATTTCAAAAATAGTTGACTTTTTTGTGTCTAATGGTAAATTTTTGTTACCTATGTCTGTAATAAAAATTTGAATATTAGTTTCAGTTAAAAAGTTAATGACAGATTTAATTTTGACATCGTCAAGCTCTGAAGAAATATCGTCGATCAATACAACTGGGTTTAATTTATTTTTAACTAAGGCCATAACTTGAAGCATCCAGAAAACAATTGACATTTTTTTCTGCTCGCCTCTAGAAAGGTAGTTCTCGTTTTTATTGTTTAAAAAAAATTCAACGTTTGCTCTATGGGGGCCATAATTTAAATATTTGGTTTTTAAAAAAGTGTTTTTGTTTTTCAAAAGGTATTCAAATATTTGTGTTTGGTTAAGAGCATCAACCTCTTTTGGCCAGCCTGTTTGAATTTGAAAACTAAAAACCTCTTTAGATTTAATTAAACTATTAAGTTTATTATGTGAATCTTTTTTTAGGGTGCTTAATAATTTTTCTATATAGCTCGTTCGATCATTTGTTATCTCTACTGACAGATTAGCAAACTGTTCAAACCACTCTTGAAGGCCAGTATTGTTGCCACCTGCCAACAATGTATTAATACTTTTTAGCGTTTTTTTATATGTTTTATATGTTTTGAGGGTGTTTTTATTGTTATGAAAAACCCCCCAATCAAGGTAAGATCTTTTAAGTTTCGGTGAGCCGCCAACAACAAACCCGCGATCAGGAGAAATAATTTGTATAGGGAGAATTTGACTTAAAAAACTATTACTAGAGATTTTTTCATTGTTAATTAAAACAACACTTTTATCACGAGATTTTTTTATGCTAACTTTTTGTGAGTCTACAACTGCAGATATTTTTATTTGTTGATCATCAAATGGAACAACGTCTCTAAAGTTCTTGGTTTTAAAAGACCTACCATGACCTAAATAATAGATTGATTCAATAAAGTTTGTTTTACCTTGTCCGTTTTGACCAAGTATTAAATTAATGTTGTTGTTTGGAAGCAGGTATTGATCTGCTAAATTCCTAAAGTTTAAAACATGTAGCTTTTCAATGATTGCCATTAAACACAGTTACTAAATTCTCATCGGCATAATAATGTAGTGATAGCTCTCATCATCAATGGCACTTAATAAACAAGACTTGTTTTCACCACCCGGTATCACCATATTGATCTCCTTAGAGGTAAGTTTTTCGAGAACTGATATTAGATAGTGAATATTAAATGCAATTTCAAGTTCTTTCTCTTGTTTGGTTACTTCAATTTGAGTCTCAGCCCTGCCCCTTTCTGAGTGAGAAAAAATACTAAGTTTGTCGTCGCGAAATACGAGCTTTACACCCTTGGTTCTCTCGTCAACAAATATAGAGGCTTGTTGTAAACTAGATAAAAAGTCTTCACGATCAATCACAATAGTGTTACTAAAGTCTGTTGGCATTACTTGTTTGTAGTTAGGAAAATTACCATCAATAAGTCGACTAATGATCTTAGTGTTTGAGTCGATCAGTGAAAAATAATTATCCGAAAGGTGTATTTCTGCGATGTTTTGCGAGCTTTTATTTAATAGTTTAGTCAACTCCAGCACTGCTTTTCTAGGGAGAATCACAGTCTTTTTTTCTTCTAAACTATTTTCTTGACTGACCTCACCAATCGAAAGTCTGTGGCCATCTGTTGCAACAACCGTTAATGAGTTTTTGTTTAGTTCAAAAAACAACCCGTTTAAGTAAGCTCGAATATCTTGATTTCCCATTGAAAAACTAGTATTTTCAATTAACTCTTTGAGAGTTTCTTGCTTAATTTTGATAACACTTGTATTTTGGGTTTTTGGTAAAGCTGGAAAATCTAAATGATTAAATGTATTAAGTTCAAAAGTGTTTTTATTGGCATTTAGATAGACTTTGTTTTCTTCTATTTTGAATTTTATTTGTGTTTTTTCTGGAAGTTTTCTTACAATATCAATTAGATCTTTTGCGTAAATTGTAAACGTAACCTCTGTGTCACTTTTTATTGTATTTGATGCACTTATTTCTAACTCCATATCAGTGGTTGTTAGCGTAAGCTTTTTTTCTTTTAATTGAATTAGTACGTGAGAGAGAATTGGAAGAGTTTGTTTTTTTTCAACAACCCCTATTACAGTTTGTAGTGGCTCTATGAGTTCTTCAACGCTTAATTCAGTGTTCATAAGTAACCTTTCTTATTAAATTAATTATTGTTATTATTAGTCTGTTTATTTTTTGTTAATTACTATCTTTTTTTAAAAAAAATCAATTGTTTGAGCGGTGACTATGTTGTTAATATCTTTTTTATTTAATATTTAAGATGTTAACTTGTCCACTAATTATAAGATGTTTTGTTAATTACTAACAACCCAAGTAGTAATTTATTTGTTTATAAGTTAGTAATTTTAATCTTTATGTTTTCAATGTCATTTTTGATCTCTTCATTCGAAGCAATAAGTCCCTTAAGCTTTTCACAAGAATAAAGCACTGTAGAGTGATCTCTGTTTCCAAAGTTTTGGCCTATTTTAGCTAACGACAATGATGTTAACTCGTGGCATAAATAGATTGCCATTTGTCTTGCTTTAACTAGGTGCTGTTTGCGGGAGCTTGAAACCAAATCTGAAACCGTAATTCCATAATACTTACTGACTGTTTTTTGTACTTCATTAACCTCAATAAAAAGTTTTTTTGGTTTTATGAGGTCGCCCAAAGCCCCCTCAACGACGTCTTTGGTAATAAGAGAGTGGTCGATTTGAGAGAAGTCTACAAAGGCCTTTAGTTTCAGCAACGCCCCTTCAAGGTCTCTAACATTTGACATTACATGGCTCGCAATAAAAAGGGCAACATCCTCTGAAAGGTTAAGAGATATTTGTGGGTTTTGTGATTTTTTAAGGAGAATAGCAGCCCTCATTTCAAGTTCTGGCGGAGAGAGTTGCAAGTTTAGTCCTTGGGAAAATCTTGTTTTTAGCCTGTTTTCAAGGTCCTTGATGTTTTTTGGGGGTTGGTCGCATGTAAAAATAATCTGTTTTTTTGTGCTGAATAAAAAATTAAAGATATGAAAAAATTCTTCTTGCGACTTGTCTTTTCCTGCAATTAAATGAATATCATCAACCAACAAAAGATCCGCTGACTGGTAAAAAAGCTTCACGTTTTCAATTGTGTTGTGGCGAAGGCTTGTTGTGATGTTCCTAACAAAATCCATTAGAGGCACGTAGATAATTTTTGAGTTTGGGTTTTTTATAAGAGCAAGGTGTCCAGCTGCCTGCATTAAATGCGTTTTGCCCAACCCAGACTCACCATAAATAATAAAAGGGTTATAGGGAGACGCCCCAATTTTTTCTGCTATCTGCCTACTTGCTAGGGCGGCGACCTGGTTTGCACTTCCTAAAACCAAATTATCAAAGGTGTATTCTGGAAACAAGGGTGTGGTGTGATGTTTTTTAGCGCCTGCTGTTTTTTTGCTAGACTCAACAACACCAAACCTTACTTTAAGTTTACGATCACACTCAGAGACTGCCAAAATAATTGCTGCCTCTAAGTTTTGGTGTTTATGTATGTACTTGAGTGCAGACGCACTAGGAGCGTTTAGATAAAGTGTTTCATTTCTTTCCGTCGCTTTAAGCGGCTTAACCCATACGCTAAACTCTCCTAACGGAAGAGAGTCTTTTAGGGAGTCTAAGCATTCAGCCCAAGTCTGTGACATTTTGGTAAATAAAACATGAAATCAAAAATCTAATGATACCTGTAATGACGATAAAGATGATTAAAGCATTTGGTAGAATAGTTTGATTTTAATCTTGTTAATATTGTATAACTAGCCCATGAAAAACAATCCTTACAGCAAGCTTTTTGAGCCAGTAAAAATAGGCCCAGTTGTAACAAAAAACCGATTCTACCAAGTGCCACATTGTTGTGGAATGGGACACCTAAGACCAAAAGCACATGCCGCTATGAGAGCTTTAAAAGCAAAAGGGGGTTGGGGGGTTGTAAGCACAGAAGAGGCAGAGATACATCCAAGCTCCGATTTGTCGCCATATGTTGAACAAAGAATATGGGACAAAAGAGATATTCCAGCTCTAAGTCTTATGACAGAAGCTGTTCATGAGCATGGGGCTCTTGCGGCAATAGAATTAGCCCACAATGGAAACCATGCTGCTAACTTATATTCAAGGCTACCTGTTATTTCGCCTGTAAGTCAATCTATAGATCTTGTTTATCCCAAACAAACTAGGCGCATGAATAAGAAAGATATTGCTGAGTTTAGGCGCTGGCATCGTAACGCCGCTTTAAACGCAAAAGCCGCTGGTTTTGATATTATTTATGTCTATGCGGGCCATAGCATGACGCTTACCCAGGAGTTTCTGCTTCCAGAAATTAACGATCGTACTGACGAGTATGGTGGCAGTATTGAAAATCGAGTTCGTTTAACACGGGAGTTGCTTGAGGAAACTAAAGACGCTGTTGGGGACACCTGTGCAGTAGCTTTTAGGTTTGCTGTTGACGAGCTTAAGGGTTCAGATGGAATGCAATTCTTTGAGGAAGGAAGAGCGGTAGTTGAAATGCTGGCAGAAATTCCTGACCTTTGGGATGTAAATGTTTCTGACTGGGCTAATGACTCACAAACTTCTCGTTTTGAGCCAAATGAGGGCTATCAAATTCCATATGTTGAATTTGTGAAAAGCATAACAACAAAGCCAGTAGTTGGGGTTGGTCGGCTTACATCTCCAGACCTAATGGTTAGCCTAATTGAGCGAGGGGCCTTAGATCTTATTGGTGCAGCGAGACCGTCAATAGCAGATCCTTATCTTCCTAACAAAATAAAAGTTGGAAAGACTGATCAAATAAAAGAATGCATTGGTTGTAATATTTGCGTCTCGAGCGATAATTTTGCAGTTCCAATTCGATGTACACAAAATCCAACTATGGGCGAAGAATGGAGAAGGGGCTGGGATCCAGAGTTTATTAAGCCAAAAGTATCAGACCAAAAAGCACTCGTTGTTGGCTCTGGACCAGCGGGACTTGAGTGTAGTCTTCAGCTCGCAAGGAGAGGATACGAGGTAATTTTAGCTGAATCAGAAAATCAGCTGGGCGGAAGGGTTTTGTTTGAGTCAAGCTTGAAAGGCCTGGAGGCCTGGAGGCGGGTTGTTGACAACAGGGTTCATGAAATTCTCCAAAAAAACAATATTGAAATATATAAAGAAAGCCAGCTTACCTCGCTTCATATTAATGAGCTTGGAATTAAAAACATTTTTTTAGCGACAGGCTCAAAATGGCGAAAAGATGGAATTGGAAGAAGTAGAAGAAGCCCAATAATAGGAATTGAAAGCGTCGAGGTTTTTACCCCAGAAGAGATTATTCAGGAAGAGCAAAATATCAAAGACTCAATCATTGTTTATGATGATGAGCAGGGGTACCTGGCTGGAGTACTGGCAGACCATCTAAGTGAAAAAGGTGTCGATGTAATCTTTATTACGCCTGCTAGCGTTGTCTCTCCATGGACAGAGTCAACCCTAGAGCAGAAAAGAGTTCAGAAGTCCCTTATAAGTAGTGGTGTTAAGATTGTTTGTAACAACTTAATCGAAAAAATTGAGAACCAAATAGCCTACCTTGAGTGTGTTTTCACTGGGGCCAGCACACAAATATCCTGCCAATCAATAGTTATGGTAACTGAACGAATACCAAATACCTCTCTTTATGAGCAGCTAATTAATCAAAAACCAAACAAGAAAACACAGCCTGCCGCTATAAATATTCAGCTGATTGGAGATGCAGAGGCCCCTGGTCTAATTGCTGATGCCGTGTTTGCAGGTCATTTGGCGGCTCAAAACTTTGAGACAGCTGAGACAGACATTCAAAAAGCATTGTTTATGCGTGAGATGCCAAGCCTTAAATAATTAACATTAAGTTAGCTCTTAAGGCTTGTTCCTAATTGATTTTCTATGTGTTTTAGAGTAACATTGCCCTCTTTTTATATAGGCCAAAAAAGATGCGCAATACGATAGTTGCTGGAAACTGGAAAATGAATGCCAGCAAAGACGCAGTTAAAAGTCTTGTCAACGGCATATTGTCTGGAATGGGTGACGTTAGCGCAGAGGTAGAGGTTTTAGTTTGTGCTCCATTTCCATACTTATCACAGGTTGAAACTTTAATTAGTGGGTCCAGTTTAATGCTTGGTGCACAAAATCTAAATGTGAATGTCTCAGGAGCTTTTACTGGAGAGGTAAGCGCAGAAATGATTAAAGATTTTGGCGCTAAGCACGTTATTGTTGGACACTCTGAAAGAAGAAGTTTATATGGTGAAACTAGTGAAATTGTTGCCAAAAAAACAAAAGCTGCGATTGATTCTGGCTTGACGCCACTTCTTTGTATTGGAGAGTCTCTTGATCAAAGAGAGTCTGGAAATACAGAGGCAGTTATTTCAGAGCAGCTTACTACAGTTGTTAGGCTGATTGGAATAGAGGCATTCAAAAACATTATTATTGCATATGAGCCTGTTTGGGCAATTGGAACAGGCATGACAGCTACCCCAGAACAAGCACAAGCAGTTCACATGTTTATTCGTAATCTTCTTGCGAGTAGCAATCAAGATATAGCTGAAAAAACACCTATACTGTATGGCGGAAGTATGAATGCTGGCAATGCATTAGAGCTTATCTCTTGTCCAGATATAGATGGCGGTTTAATTGGCGGTGCAGCGCTAAAAGCAGAAGATTTTTTACAAATTTGTAAGGCAGGTTAATATGACATTTCAAATTATTTTAGTGGTTCATGTATTGTTGGCCCTAGGCCTAGTAGGACTAATTTTAATTCAACACGGAAAGGGCGCTGATGCTGGGGCTGCGTTTGGTTCTGGAGCAGCGGGATCAGTTTTTGGTGCAAGAGGCGCACACTCTTTCCTTTATAAGCTAACGGCAATTTTAGCGATTTGTTTTTTTGTAACAAGTATAAGCCTTGCGTACTTTGCCTCTAATGAAAGAAGTGTTGCGGATTCAGATCAAAGCATTATGTCGCAAACCGTTATGAGTGATGATGCTTTTGACGAAGACACAAGCGAAATACCTAGCAACTAACAACCCTTGCCGTCGTGGTGAAATTGGTAGACACGCAGCCTTGAGGGGGCTGTAGCGCAAGCTGTGACGGTTCGACTCCGTCCGACGGCACCATACTTAATTAAAGCTTAGCCAGCACGTTTGGCATTGTACAATCTGCATAGTTTCTTATTGGAGGACTTATGAGCTTTTTTGATAAAACTGTTCTAAAAGGGATAGGACTTATGCTAATGGGCATGAGCACGGTTCCCTTTTTAGACATTTTTGCTAAGCTACTAAGTGAAGATTATTCTGTGATGCAGGTTACATGGACCCGATTCTTTTTTCATGCGTTTTGGCTTATTCCAATTATTTTTTGGAAAAAAGTTAAATGGAAAAGAGTTCCTGAAAGTCTTGGGCTTCAATTTTTAAGAGGTTTAATGCTGACCCTAGCAACCCTTTTCTTTTTTGCGGCAATAAAATCAAACCCTATTCCTAATGCGCTCACCCTTCTTTTTATTTCGCCTTTGATTGTTGCGATCTTGTCTCCAATGCTTTTGGGCGAGCGCTTTGACCTATTCATTGGAGTTGGAGTTTTAATTGGATTTGTTGGAGTTGTCATAGTGTTGCAGCCAACAGGCGATGACTTTAAGCCAAGCCTTTTGTTGGCCGTTGTTGCAGGTGTTTGTTATGCGCTTTATATTATTTTTACAAAAAAACTCTCATTTAGGGCGCCACCAGTACTCACCCTTTTTTATTCTGCAATCGTAGGAATTCTAATAATGTCCCCTCTGGCTTTTGCTGCATGGTCTGCTCCGGATCTAAAAGGATTGTTGCTAGGAGCCGCCATGGGTTTCTTTGCAGCCGCCTCACACTTTATGATTATTAAAGCATTTGAGTTTGCAAGCGCCTCTGAACTAAGTCCATTCAATTATTTTGAAATTGTCGGTGCTATTACGCTTAGCTACATTGTATTTGGCTATGTTCCAAATATGCAAGCGATGCTTGGGTTGTTTGTAATCATAGGAAGCGGGCTTTACGTTTCCTGGCGCGTAATGAAAAACAATCAAGGAGGCGATCAAGACAAAGAAAAACTCATAGAACCACTATAGCGATTAGAGGTTAAGTTTTCTATTAAAAACTTATTGCTCTTATTCTAGACACAAGATTTGTTCTGTCCAATATAATGTTTCAGCTTTAATTTTATTATATTCTCCCTTTATATCTCACAACACAAATAAACAAATATATTTATGAACTGGCGAACAAAAACAGAATCAAAAATTGAGCTTTTTTCTGACTGGCTTTTTGAAAATGCGAAGATAACAATCGCAGTTATTTTTGTTTTTGTTGTGGCGCTCGGCTCTCAGCTTCCATCGTTAAAAATTGATACAACCACAGAGGGCTTTTTGCATAAAACAGACCCGATGCGAGTCGAGTACGATATTTTTAGAGATCAGTTCGGCCGTGATGAAAAGCTGATGATAGCAGTTAAAACTCGAAATATTTTTGATTTAGACTTTCTGAATAAGCTAGATAGTTTTCATCATGCTCTAGAGAATGAGTTACCAAATATTAAGGGGGTAGACTCCTTGATCAATGCTAGAAACACTTATGGCATTGAAGGAGAGCTGATTGTAGAGCCCTTGATTGATAACCTTCCTCAAAATAAAAAAGACCTTGTTAAACTCAAAGCAACGGTTACTAGCAACAGTCTTTATGAAAATTCACTTTACAGTGAAGACTTTACAATGACTACCGTGACAATTGATACAGAAACCTACTCCAATGCCGGTGCTTCTGAAGACTCTATCGGCCTTGAGTTTGACGATAGCCTTGAGTTTGACGATAGCCTTGAGTTTGACGATAGCCTTGAGTTTGACGACAACACTGCAGAGCAAAAGTTATATTTAACGGATGCAGAAAACGATGAAATTATTGCGCAAACGCAACAAATAATGCAGCGCTTTAATGACGATAACTTTGAAATATACTTGTCCGGCTCAGCCGCAATTGCAGGCATATTCAAACAAGCATTACTGAATGATTCAGCAGTTTTTATAAGCCTAATGATGATAGTCATTATGATTGTTCTTTTTGCGGTATTTAGGCGAATTTCAGGAGTCATTCTTCCACTTGCATGTGTCTCTTTAACGCTGATAATGACTGTTTCATTGATGTCTATTTTTTCAGCACCTTTTACTATGGCGACCCAAATAATGCCCACCTTCTTGTTGGCGGTTGTTACTAGTGCATCAATTCATCTTTTAGCTGTATTCTATAAAGACTTTGCTACAACAAACGATAAAAAGAAGTCTCTTAGGTACGCGATGGGACATTCAGGGCTGGCAATTATCATGACCTCTATTACTACCGCAGCTGGGCTCTGGTCTTTTTCTTTCTCTGGCGTTGCGCCTGTCGCAGACCTTGGGGTTTTTGCAAGCAGCGGTGTTATGGTTGGATTAGTTTTTACTCTCGTCTTTTTGCCCGCCTTGGTGTCAGTAACTAACTTTAAGGTTCTCAGACAAAAATCAGACGAAGATGGCCAGTCTCTATTAGATAGAGCTCTGATTGGAATTAGCGTTTTTGCAACTGGCAGGCCTAAGCTAATTATTTCATTTAGCACCGTGTTAATAATATGTGCAGCTATCATTGCAGCTCAATTAAGGTTTTCTCATTTTCCTCTTCAGTGGCTTCCTGAGGATAATTTTGCGCGAGTAGCAACAGAGGCTGTCGATGAGAACTTAAATGGCTCACTAACACTTGAAGTAATTATTGACACTGAAAAAACAAACGGCCTTTACAACCCCGAAGTGTTAAGAGTTATTGATGATGTATCTCAAAATATAAACTCTATATCCACTGGAAACATGTTTGTGGGAAAGGTTATAAGCTATGTTGATGTCATTAAAGAAACCAATAGAGCGCTTCATGAAAATAGGGACGAATATTATACTATTCCCGATGATTCGGATCTTATAGCCCAGGAGTTTTTGCTTTTTGAAAGCAGCGGCAATAACGATCTTACAAGTCTTGTCGATGCAAACTATTCTAAGGCGAGACTAACATTAAAAACTCCCTTCATTGACTCCCTTGAGGCAAACATTTTTATTGACAATGCTCAACTCTATTTAGACCAAAAATTTGGCTCATTGGCCAAAGTGACTTTTACCGGCATTGGAACATTGATGACGGTTACTTTTGAAGAGGCAATTTATAGTAGTGCGGTGAGCTATGTTCTGGCCTTTTCGCTTATCACAATCCTCATGGTGCTACTGATAGGTAACCTGAAAATTGGGCTAATTAGCATGATACCAAACCTGTTGCCTATCGTCTTTCTATCAACTATTATGGTGATTTTTAAAATGCCGTTGGACATGTTCACCTTGTTGATTGGTGCAATTGCGCTGGGACTGGCTGTAGACGATACTGTGCATTTTATGCACAACTTTAGAAGGTATGAGCTTCAATACAATGATGTAGACAAGGCTGTTCGATTAACCTTGATGGGAACTGGTAGAGCTATAACCTTGACATCCATCGTTCTGGCTCTTGGGTTTCTTGTTCTTACCTTTTCACAAATGAACAACATGTTTGATTTTGGCGTGCTTACAGCAAGCGCGATTTTAGTGGCACTTTTGGCTGATTTTTTCTTAATGCCGGCAATAATGAAGCTAATCGTTAAAGACAGGGCCGGCCTATAAACAATTTAATATTTGAGAAATAAAAAAGGACGCCAACGCGCCCTTTCAGTTTATGAGACCAGACTCTAGCCTTGCGCTTGAGCCATTACCTCTTCAACAAAGTTGTCTTCTTTCTTCTCTATTCCTTCTCCAACCTCATATCGGACAAACGATTCAACTTCGGAGTTGTTAGATTTAACAAGATCTCCAACAGTAATATCTGGGTCCTTTACAAAAGATTGGCCATAAAGCGTAACCTCATTAACAAATTTTTTCATTCTGCCTACAATCATTTTTTCAATAATGTTGTCGGGCTTTCCACTTTCTCTAGCTTGTTCAATAAAGATTGCTTTTTCTCTTTCAAGGATGTCGTCCGAAAGCTGGTTTTCGCTGACACATTCCGGTCGTGAAGCAGCGATGTGCATTGCTACATCTTTTGCCAAAGCCGAATCTTGGGACGCTAACACTGTAAGGACGGCAATACGATCACCGTGCTTATAAGCACCTAAAATGCCTGTATCAGTGCTAATAATTTGAACCCTTCTCACAGAAATATTTTCACCTATTTTTGCAATAATACCTTCTCTTGCCTCGTCAACTGTTTCTCCAGAGTCAAGTTTTTGACTTAAAAAACTCTCCACTGATTCAGGCTTATTCTTGAGAGCTAGGGAGCCTAGTGCCTCAACAAAATCAATAAATGCAGAGCCTTTAGTGACAAAGTCTGTTTCTGAGTTAACTTCAAGAATTGCAGCTTGTTTGTTATCGTCGCTAATTGTAACGTTAACAAGGCCTTCAGATGCAACGCGACCTGCTTTTTTGGCAGCTTTTGCTGCGCCTGATGCACGCATTAAATCAATTGCTGCTTCAAGGTCAGCATTGGTTTCAACCAATGCTTTTTTACAGTCCATCATTCCTGCGCCTGTTCTCTCTCTTAACTCCTTAACTAAAGCGGCTGTAATCGCCATAATTCGTCTCCTATGTATACTGTATTTAATTGTTAATCTGTTTCAGTTTTTTTAGCAGCTGGCTTCTTTGCTGTAGTTTTTTTAGCAGCTGGCTTCTTTGCTGTAGTTTTTTTAGCAGCTGGCTTCTTTTCTTTAGCAGCAGTTTCTGTTTCAGGGGCAGCCTCGACAGCCTCTTTTTTAGCAGCTGGCTTCTTTTCTTTAGCAGC
>Ga0208948_1000748_pt1 | contig 14563 bp, 9 predicted proteins | sample AOAMet11_17_M020_2_FD_188228 | JGI IMG/M metagenome (GOLD analysis project Ga0208948, IMG submission 188228) | Ammonia-oxidizing marine microbial communities from Monterey Bay, California, USA - CAN11_17_M020 (SPAdes) | ecosystem: Environmental > Aquatic > Marine > Intertidal zone | place...
TTTTTACCTCTTGAATTAGATTTTTCTTTAGATCAATACTTTTTTTGAGTTCTTTTTTCTGATTTTTATAAAAATCATTTTTTGAAGTATTAAAAGCTTTTGTAGCTATTCTAAAGTCATTCCAGCTTTTTTTATTTTTATTTCTCTGAAGATTTTTAATATTTTGAAATTCAGCTTTTAATTTTTCAAAATCCTTAATTTTATTTTGCCATTCTGAGTGAGAATTTGGGATTGTTGAAGTCAACTCTTTCATTCTAACAATTACATTTTGCTTTTTTTCAAAATTTAATTGTTGAACATTAGAAATTTCTTTTTGAAAGTCTTGTCTTTTTGAATGAATCTTGTGAGATGCTGCCTGAAACCTAGACCATAAATCATTACTATATTCTCTAGCGACAGGGCCTAATTCATTTTTCCATAATCTATGTAAATCATTAAGATCTCTAGATGCTTTTATTATATCATCAATCTTATCTAGCTGTTCTGCTCTTTCAATAATTTTTAGCTTTTCCTCATAATTATGTTTATAATCAAGATCTCTGAGATCTCGGTTTAAATGTAGGAAGTCGTAAAATTTTCCAACATGATGTCTATAGGTTTCCCATATATTATTTCTTTCTGTAATTGGAACTTGACCAGTATTATGCCATTGTTCTTTTAATGCTTTAAATTTTGAGTATAGTTTATTTGAATTTTCATCTACAACAATAAGATCTTTTATTTTTTCAATTAATTCTTGTCTTTTTAAAAGGTTTTCTTGTTGATTTGAGCTTAATTCATTGAAATATTTTCTTTTTTTGCTAGAGTAATCTTTAAGTGTTTGAAAAAATGATGATTTAATTCTTCTTGATTCTTCAGTATCTGAATCTGTTTTTTTTAAGGATAAATTAATTCTTGTTTTTAAACTTTCAATTTCTTTTCTTTTGTGAAACCATTCTTCAGAATTAACAAAGTCAATAAAAGAATTAATTAATTCTTCTAGATTTTCTTTATTGACTTTTGGCTTTGTTTTCTTTACTTCAGAACTTTTTATCTTTTTAGCTTGATCTTTTGTAGATGATTTTTTTGAAGGAGTTTCTTCATTACCATATTGCTTCACCCAATCCTTATATGCCTTGGTTCTTTTGTCCTTAGGCATTTCAGGAATCATTTTAGAATCTGAAGTTTTCTCACCATATTGCTTCACCCAATCCTTATATGCCTTAGTTCTTTTGTCCTTAGGCATTTCAGGAATTATATTTTTTACTGGATTTTTAGAATCCGATGAAGACTTTTTCGATATTTTATTCGAGTCTTTCATTAAGTTTAATTTGAAATTATTTATTTACTAAAATTAACAAAAAAAAATTGCAATCCTATTTGAATGTTTTTGCCCATAATTCTAGGGACTTCTCTGCTTGAAATCTTAACATTTCATGACCATTTAATGTTTTACATCCTCTTTCTTTTCCTTTTTTCATTAAAAGAGTTTCAGAAGGATTATAAACTAGATCAAAAATCACATTCTCTTTATTGATTAAGTTATAAGGTAAATCAGGACACAAATCAATGTCAGGAAAAGTTCCAACAGGAGTACAATTAACAATTAATACTTTATTTATAAAATATTTCTCATTAAGACTGTTGTAAGATATGTAGGAATTAGATTGTTTTCTAGAAACAATATTATAAGGGATGTTATTATTAATGCAGAAATAAGAAATTGTTTTTGCTGCACCTCCAGATCCAAGGATTAAAACACTATCAATATTATTTATTTCATTTATTTCAAGTGATTTAGAAAATCCAAAAATATCGGTATTATACCCTATCTTTCTTTGATTATCAAAGCAGATTGTATTAACTGCTCCAATTTCTTTAGCTTGATCAGATATCTCATCTAAACATTTTATGATTTTCTCTTTATAAGGAATTGTAACATTTAATCCACATAGATTTTTTTGTTTAAAAACATTATCAACTTCTTCAATTGAGTTAATATCATAATTTATGTAACTAAAGTTTAAATACTTATCATTTGAATTAAATTTCTCTAAAAAAAACCTTCTAGAGAATGAATATTCTATATTTTTTCCGATTAAACCGAATTGTCTTTTATTTTTCAATGCTTATGTGCCAGTCTTTCTAATAAAACTACAAACAAAATACCAATAAAAAGGAAAAATAAAGTTGTCCATGTTTCTGTATTTGTAAAATCGGGAATAAACAAAGACACATTACCATAAATGTCTTCATTTTTCCAGGGCCAAACACCTAAAAGTGATCCTGCTATAAAACCTACTATTATTGATATTGTAATGGATTTATGATTTTTTAATAGTGAGCTTAATATATTTGAAAAAAACACCAATCCTGATATGGACCCAACAGTGAATAGAACTAAAACTTTAAGAAGATATAGTCTTTCGGGATCATTAATAAATTCAAAATTAAGTGAAATTATCTCTGTTAATGTAAAATAAAGAGCATTTACGGAATCTACCATTATTAATGTATAGTTCCCCATAAGAAGTAATAGGTAAGACCCAGATAATCCCGGTAATATCATTCCAGATATAGCTATCATTCCAGAAAAGAAGATTATTAAACTGGAGTTTGCTACCTCTAAATTATTTGCAAAACTTATTAATAAACCAATAGTTAAACCTATTAATATTCCAACAAAAGTTTTAATATTAATTTTTTCTAACTGATAATATATTACATAAAATGATCCTAATATCATTCCAAAAAACATTCCGAATACATGAATTTCATAATCTCTAATTAGCTTATCTAATACCAGGGATACAGAAAAAAAACTTGCAATTACACCAGAAAAAAGAATAGTCAAAAATTTACCATTAATTTCTATATAAAAAGCCTTAAATCCTTCAGTAAATAAAATTTTAAATGAATGGAAATTAATTTTTTTAATAGAGTTTATTAAATCTTCATAGATTCCTGTTACAAAAGCTACAGTTCCTCCAGAAACTCCTGGAATTTTATTAACCGCACCCATTGCAAGACCTTTAATAAAAAGAATAAAATAATTATTTAGCATTTTATAATTTATAAAAAATCAGACAAGCAAGGTCTTATTTTCAGTGAATTCTGGAAATGACTCAATTAGTTTTTCAGGAACTTGACATGTTTTTTTCCCACTTTGATAAAAATAAATTGCTTCATTTAATTTACCATTTTTTAACAGGCAGCCACTAATAGTAAAATCTAGAAATGCTTTATTTGGATAGTGCTTTTTAGCTCTTAAGCTTATCCTTAAAAGTTCTGACCATTCTTTCTTATCAATCAAACATTTTAATAAGCCCTTCCATATTTTCCATGATAAGTTTTCTTTAAATTCAATAATTTGATTATAAAATTTAATGGCTTCTGAAATGTCCCCTATATCTCTGTAAATTACCGCGTTCAATTCAATGATCTTAATGCTATTATGATTATTGTTCAATGCTTTTGAAGCTAGATATTTAGCTTGTCTAAGATTATTATTCTTTAAGTAGTATTTTATTAAATATATCCATGCTTTTTCATTTCCTGGCTCTTCCCTAACTGAGTTTTTAATATAATCTAAAAATAATTTTTTGTTATTTATCTTCTTATAACATTTTGCAATTCTAAAATAGATATATGAATTTGGTTCACTTAGCTCAATAGAAAGTCTAAAATTTTCTAGAGCTTCATTAATCCTTCCAACTTTTTCTAAAACCTTAGCTTTTTCAATATAAGCTGAAACAAATTGATCGTCAGATATAATTGCAAAATCAAACGCAGATATAGATTCTTTAAATTTACCTTGTTTATTATATATTTTACCAATTTGATGCCAAGCTATTTTAGAATAAGGTCTTTTTTCTAATACAGAACTTAATTCGTTTATAGATTCATCAATCATTCCTAGGTTTTCGTAACAAAAAATAAGATTGTAGAGTGATTGATAATCCTCTTCATCAGAGTCAAGACATTTTTTGAAAAATGGAATTGCTGACTCAAAATCTTCAAGAAGAAGAAACTCCATAGCAATCATATTCCATATTTCTATTTTTTCATCTATAAAAGTGAGTGCTCTTTTTAAAATATCTATAGCTTCTTCACTTAAGTTGTTTTTTGAGTAAATTGTAGCCTTCTGAAGGTAAATCTCCCTATTCTCAGGGTCTATTTCTTCAACAAAATTTAAAATTTTATATGCCTCTTTATATTTAGAGTTGAAGATAAGTAATTCAGAGTTCAACAACATTAAATCAATGTTATTTGGGTGTTGATCTAACCCCATTTTGATAGCTTTATTAGCCAATGAAAAATTTGCCTGATCAATATAATGGTGAGAGATAGTAATGAAGTCTGATGAGTCAAAGTAAAAGACAGTATTTGTCTTTAACATTTCCTCAAATTTTGAAAGTGAATTTCCTGTGTTACTCAATGAGAATTTTTATTCTAAATTAGTCATCTCTTGAGTGCATATTAATTCAACCTAAAATTATTTTCAACAAAATAGTTAACATCTTAGTTTACTCAATCTCAACTATTTCTAATTTTTTATCTGACTCGCTGAACAAATCTTTTACATTATTTGGTTTTTCTTCTTCTCTCCAAATAAATCCTGGGAGTTTCATTTCATTTAAAATAATTTTATTCTCAGAAATAACATTTCCATCTGGTGTTTTGTAAAATGATACTTCAGAAATTTCATTATTCAAAAATTTTATAAGTATTGAGCTTGCAAGAGTTTTATTCATTCCAATGAATTCAGCATCATCAGAGTACATATAGTATAAAAGTGTACTGTTTTTTACTATATATACATTATCTAAACTTCCCTGATTAAAGTACCCATCTAGCTTTTCACCTTTTATTTGATTAAATCTATCATTGTTCAATGAATCTTTTTGACTCATAAAAACATTTCCCCTAATTATTAGTGAATCAAGTTCTTCTGTTACTACATTAGATTTTAGAAAAATCTTATCTCCAGTTATTTGATTTTTACCAAACCATATTACTGGATTTAATCTATTTTTTTCTTCATCTGTCAATCTTTTAATGAATTTTGAGCTTTTAGGTTTTTTCAATAATTTAATCAAACCTGTTTCTTGGTTAAAGTGAATAGAATCAGACAACCCTCTTACATCTGATTTTAAAATTCTAACATCATAATACCCTTTTAAAATCTTTTTTTCATCAGGTCCAGTTATTGTAATTGTATCGGAATGAATATAAAGTGAGTCATTTTTAATAATGTTTACAGCTAATGCATTTTTTGTAATGATAGCAGAGTCTTTTTCCTTAAAAATTTCTCCATAATGCCCTGTTATTATTGATTTATTAATTGTGTCATTAATTTTAATGTTATACGATGCAGCTGCGTATGATCTTTCATTTTCAAAGAAAATACTATCTCCATTTATAATTTTTCCATCGTAATTAATAACAGCATCATCTCTAAAGTATCCTTTTTGATTAACTGTATCATAGAATCCATCTCTGCATAAAATACTATAATCAATACCTGTGATTAGTGTTTTGTCATTAAAATATGTGTGATTTGTTTCCGTAAAATATTCTAATTCTTCAGAATTTACATTATACTCTGGATTATCAATTACTACATTTGATTTAAAAATATATTTTTTGGGACCCATGTAATATGTGCCTGAGTTACTGACTAAGATATTATCATTATCAATTACTCTTCCTTTAGAATCGTAAAAAGCAATATTTTTTGTTCTATCTAGATAGAGAGTATCTGTTTCAAGTTTCATATCAGGTCTTGTTAATTTTACATTCCCATACGCAAAAGCTTTTTTTGAAGTCCCGTCATATTCTAGATAATCAGATGTAAGCACTAATGAATCTCCTTGATTAAAATTAACTTGACCATTTGCTTTGAATGAATTTTCATTGAAGTAATAATATGATAAATCAGATTCTATCTTAGCTCCATCATGAAATAAAATTACTCTTATATCATTATCTTTTTGTAAAATATTTGCTCCTGGATATTCGACAGAATTTCTTATAGACTTTCCTGCCTGTATAATTTCAATTGTTCTCTGATCTTGACTATTAACTGTATTTGCAGTCAATAGTAAGATTAATAAAAACTTGAAATGATTCATTTCTTTCGGTAGATTGTTTGTGTTCGATCAGGACCAACAGATATTAACTTGATTGGAACATCAACAAATAATTCTATATAATCTATATAATCAATAAGTTCATCTGGAAGATCATCTTCATTTTTTACATCGGTTATATCCTTATCCCAGCCCTTAAACTCAATGTAATTAGGAGTTATATCTTTAGATTTTATATCATATGGAAAAAAATCTACTACTTTACCATCTATAGTATAGGATGTACAAACTAATAGTTTTCCAATTGAACTCAATACATCAGACTTCATAATATTTAATTCTGTAACGCCATTGATTTCAATTGAGTATTTAAGTGCTACAAGATCTAACCATCCACATCTTCTATCTCTTCCAGTTGTAGCTCCATACTCATGTCCAATTTCTCTAATTCTCTCCCCAGTTGAGTCAAATAATTCAGTAGGAAAAGGCCCAGATCCTACCCTAGTAGTGTAAGCTTTAAATATTCCACGTATGTTTTTTATTTTATTAGGAGGAACCCCTAGACCAGAACATGCTCCTGCAGAAGTAGTATTGGATGAAGTAACATAAGGATATGTCCCAAAGTCAATGTCTAACAAAGAACCTTGTGCTCCTTCAGCAAGTATCCTCTTTCCTTCCCTAATTGACTTATTTAGGTAATTTTCACTTTCAATCAAATTAAAAGATTTCAAACATTTAATTCCCTCGAAAAATTCAGTTTCTAATTGATCAAGGTCTATGTCTACTGTTTGATTAAAATTTGAAATTAAATTAAGGTGTTTTTCTTTTAAATTATCATATTTTTTTTGCCAGTTACCATCTATTATATCTCCAACTCTGATTCCATTTCTACCGGTTTTATCCATGTAAGTTGGCCCAATCCCCTTTAGTGTGGATCCAATCTTTTTCTTTCCTTTTGAAGCTTCTGAAGTTGCATCAATAATTTTATGTGTGGGAAGTATTATGTGAGCTCTTTTTGAAATAAATAATTTACTATTTAAGTCAATATTAAATTTTTTTAATCCATTAATTTCTTTAAGAAAAATTGCAGGATCTATAACTACTCCATTTCCTATTATATTAATTGATCCTTGATTAAAAATACCAGATGGAATTGTGTGAAGTACATGTTTATGCCCATCAAATTCAATTGTATGTCCAGCATTAGGACCTCCTTGAAATCTAGCAATAATATCATAATCTGAGGTGATGGCATCAACAATCTTACCCTTTCCTTCATCTCCCCATTGAAGGCCTAATAAAAGATCTAAAGACATAAATTATCTATTTTTTTTCTTTTTGCTTGTAGCGTATAAATATAGTGAATGATCCTCAATATCAACATTAAAAATTTTCTCAATATCATTTTTAATTGATTGAATTCTTGGATCACAAAATTCTTTTACTTCTCCTGTGTCGGTAATAATTATATGATCATGTTGATTATTAAAATAACATTTTTCATATTGAGAAAAAGATTCTCCAAATTGATGTTTCCTGACCAAACCACTCTCAAGCAATAATTCAATTGTATTATAAAGAGTTGCTCTGCTTACTCTGTAGTTTTTTTTATTCATTTTTTCATACAATGAATCAATGTCAAAGTGACCTTCAATTGAATAAACTTCATTAAGAATACTAAATCTTTCAGGGGTTTTTCTATGATTGTGGTGGTTGAGAAATTTTGTAAAAACATCAATAACCTCATCATTGTTCTTTTTCTTTTTAAAAATCATATTAGTTATTTTCTAGATACTTTTTCAATTCCATCAATTGAAGTCAATTTTTTTAATAGTTTATTTAAAATTACTTTATTTTTTACTTCTACACTTATTAAACCTGAGAATGTTCCGTCGTTTGTTTCAAATGAAATTTTATTCATATTAACATTCATAGAATTAGATATAAGAGAAGTAATATTATTTATCAACCCTATATTGTCAATTCCACTAAGTTCAATTTTAGCATTAAACTCATGATTTTCAGAATCTATCCAATTTGCTGAAATTATTCTATATGCATAATTAGATCTTAATGAAATTGAATTTGGACAATCCTTTTTATGAACTTTTACTCCTTCTTTAACTGATACAAACCCAAAAACTTTATCGCCAGCTATTGGATTGCAACAATTAGCAATTGAGTATTTTAATAGTTCACTTTCCTTTCCAAATACTAGTTTGTCAAATTTTAATAGATTAACTGAATCACTTATTTTATCAATTTTTGTATCATTAGTACTAATTCTTCTTTTGAAAAATCCTAAGTAGCTGTTATAGTCGTTAGCAAAACTTTTAATTTGTTTATTATCTATTGATCCATTCCCTATTTTAAAAAAAAGATCATTACTAGCATTAATATTAAAAAACTTCATCATCTGGCCTGAAACTTTATCATCAAGCTTTATTTTTAACTGTTTAAGTTTTCTTTCAAGTATTTCTTTTCCATCTACAGATATTCTCTTCTTCTCTTCGTTTAAAGAAGATTTTATTTTAGATTTTGCTTTTGAAGTTTCAACAAATTCTAACCAGTTTACATTTGGCTTTACATTTTCAGATGTAATAATGTCAACTTGATCACCACTTTTAAGAATATGGCTTAATGGAACTATTTTACCATTAACTTTTGCACCTCTAGTTTTAATACCAATACCTGTATGTACATGAAACGCAAAGTCAAGAGCAGTTGATCCACTTTTTAAAGATTTTAAATCTCCATTTGGAGTAAATACATATATTTCTTTAGAGTAGAAACTAAGTTTAAAATCCTCAACAAAATCAATTGCATGTTCATTGTCATGATTTAACACATCTTGAAGCTTGTTTAACCAAAGGTCAACTTCACTTTTATTAGATTCTTTATGTTTATACCCAAAATGAGCTGCATATCCTTTTTCTGCTATTTCGTTCATTCTCTCCGACCTAATCTGAATTTCTATCCATTTATTCTTTGGACCAACAACAGTAAGGTGAAGAGCTTCATATCCGTTTGTCTTTGGCAGTGTAATCCAATCTCTTAATCTAGTTGGATTTGGAGTAAAATGATCAGTTATTATTGAATAAATTTTCCAGGCAACAAATTTTTCATTTTTTGGTAGTGATTTATAAATAATTCTAATTGCAAAACGATCATATACCTCATCAAAAGAAATATTCTTATTCTGAATTTTATTGTGAATAGAGTAGATGGATTTATTTCTTCCTAAAATTGAATATTTAATTTTTTGATCATCTAGATTCTTACTAATTAAGTTTTGAAATGATTCAACATATTTTTCCTGATCTACAAATTCTTTATCAATCTTATTTTTTATTTGATTATACTTTTGTTTATTCAGAATCTTTAAGCTAATATCTTCAAGCTCATTCTTGATATTATATAAACCCACGCGATGAGCTAATGGAGCATAAATATAGATTGATTCTGAGGCCATTTGATCTTGCTTAGCCTTAGAAAGAAACTCAATTGTTCTCATGTTATGAAGTCTATCTGCAAGCTTAATAAGTATAACTCTTATATCATTATGCAGAGTAAGAAGCATTTTTCGATAGTTCTCAGCCTGAACTGAATAATCTTCATTCTTTTTTAAAGTGGAAATTTTTGTAAGACCATCTACAATTTTTGAAATTTCTTCTCCAACACTCTGATTTAAGTCGTTTAGAGTTATATCAGTATCTTCAACAACATCATGAAGAAGAGCAGAGGCTATTGAAACGTAATCTAGTCCAATATCTTTTGATACAATTTTAGCTACTTCAATAGGGTGGTGAACGTAGGGTTCTCCAGATTTTCTTTTTTGTCCATCATGACTATTGTAAGCAATTACAAGTGATTGATATATTATCTTTTTTTCTTTAGATGATATTTTTTGATAAGAACTATCAATTAGATCATCATAAAGAATAGATATTTCCTTTGGTAATATTTGATTCTCAACTAACACTTGTAAATTTTAAGTTACTTAAATTTACAAATAATAATTATGGATTGAAAGTGTTATTATTATTGAGAATTTGAATATTTATTAGAATACCTTCTCCATAATCTAGTTTGGTGAGTTTCTAAACTAATATTTCTTCCTGATATAAAAGCGTGAGTTACATTGTTTGAAATAATATCTAGAGCGTCACCTTTTGATATAAAAAGGGTAGCACTCTTACCAATTTCTAATGTTCCAAACTCATTATCAATTCCTAACATCTTTGCAGGATTAAGAGTTATCATTGATAAGGCTACTTCTTTATCAATTCCATAACTTGAAAAACTTCCAGCATAGAAAGGTAAGTTTCGAATAGACACTCTAGATTGAGGTGCTCCAGACGGATCTATACTTACAAGTATTCCTTTATCAATCATTTTTTTGGCAAGCATAAAAGTTTCTCTTGGATCTGAATCAACAGATTGAGGAAATCTATATGGTTGTTTTACAACAACTGGAATATTATTTTCTTTAATAAAATCTAGCTGATTCTTTGCTTCTGAAGCTCCAACTATAACTATTTTATTAATACCAAAATTTTTAAAAAATAGAACTCCATCTACGATTTCTTTTTCATCATCAGCATATAAATATACTGTAGATTCTCCTTTAAAAATTGCTTTCATTGATCTGCTCTTAAGGTTCATAGATTTATCTAAATTCATATTAGCCTTAGACTTATCAAAAAATTCTTTTAGATCATTAACCTGTTTATTGTAGTTGTTATTTGCTTTTAGGCCTCTGTCCTCTCCAAGCCACCATCTTCCGAAGGTGTATGGACTTGGCCAATTTATGTGTAAACCCTGATCATATTTAATGACTGCATCTTCCCAATTCCAAGCATCTAGTTGAACAACTGATGAACTTCCTGAAATAACTCCACCGTTAGGTGCAATTTGTGCAACAAGAACACCATTAGGACGCATACTTTCAACGGCTTTTGATTCTGCATTATAAGCAATAATCGATCTAACCTCAGGAAGATAAGTACCAGCTTCATCATCATCAACGGATGCTCTTACAGCGTCTACTTCTACAAGACCTAAATTTGAGTTTAATGCAATTATTCCTGGATAAATATGTTGGTTAGAAGCATCAATTATAGTATCGTATTTTTTATTATTAGAATCAGAAAACATATTGAGTAGTTTGTCTGTCCAATTCTCTTCAGAAGAAGCAATTAAGTCAATTTTACCGTCTGTGAATCCAATAACACTATTATTAATTATTTGTCCATCTCCAACGTGAGTTATCCCTCCAAAGATTAATACTGATTTATCTTGACTAGGAGCAGGAGTCTGCTGAGAAAAAATCAGATTTAAAAATAAAACGTTTAATAAAATAATTTTTTTCATAATTTAAAATTCAGTGTGTTCACATGTAACTTCTATTTGTGGCATTGGATTCGGAAATCTAAGTTTTACTCCAGGTAAGTTTTCTCCAAGCATTTGTTGAATCAATATAGATTTTTCATCCTTAATCTCTTTCAATTTTTTTTGGTGGTTGTCTTGATCAAAATATAAGGCACCCTCAATGTATGTCTGCTCTGTCTTAGTAAAAAGTGACATAGGATGACCACTCCAAACTACAATATCTGCATCCTTACCAATTTTGAGACTCCCAACTTTATCATCTATATGAAGTAACTTTGCAGGATTTAAAGTAACAAATTTCCATGCTTCTTCTTCAGAAATATCTCCATATTTTACTGCCTTTGCTGCTTCTAAATTTAATCTTCTAGAAAGCTCAGAGTTGTCGGAATTTAATGCAACTGTAACACCAGCATTATGCATAATTGAAGCATTATATGGAATGGCATCATTTACTTCATATTTATAACCCCACCAATCAGAAAATGTAGATCCTCCAACACCATGTTCAGCCATTTTGTCTGCAACTTTATATCCTTCTAAAATATGAGTGAAGGTGTTAATTCTAAAGTTAAACTTTTCTGCAACTTTCATCAGCATATTAATCTCACTTTGAACATAAGAGTGACTGGATACAAATCTGTCACCTCTTAATATTTCCCATAAAGTTTCTAACTCATCATCAAATCTAGGTTTTGTAACAGACCTTTTTTGTCTAGGACTTAGAGAGTTATATTCTGCCCAAGTTTTTGCATATTCTTTTGCTCTATCAAAGTGGTCAACAAAAACTTGCTCAACACCCATCCTTGTTTGTGGAAATCTTGAGCCACTCCAATTTGATTGTTTTACATTTTCACCTAATGCAAATTTTATAAAAGGTGCAGCTCCTTCAAAATACATATCATTAATTTCTGACCCCCATTTAAGTTTAATGATTGCAGATTGCCCTCCTATTGGATTAGCAGACCCATGAAGAATTTGAGCGGATGTTACTCCACCAGCTAAATTCCTATAGACATTAATATCATCAGGATTTATAACATCCATTATAGATACTTCTGCAGATGAGTTATGTCCTCCCTCATTTATACTTGAAGCTGCCATGTGAGAATGCTCATCTATTATACCTGATGTAATATGTTTATTAGTTGCATCAATAACTTTGAAATCAGCTGGTGTTTCAAGATTTTTTCCAATTGCAACAATTTTTCCATTTTTGATTATAATATCAGAATTTTCAATAACCCCATCGTTTTCGTTAGTCCATAAAGTTGCATTCTTAAAATGAATGGATTGACTATTTGGGATAGACTTTAAACCAAATCCAACATTAGGAAATGTAATATTTGATACAAATGATGAGTCAGATTTTGACTTAGATGATTTTTTTGCATTTGTATTATTTTCGACTTTCTTTTTTGAAACTGTAAATGAAAAACTATTATTATTAAAATCAGAACCTGTTCCTGAGAGACTTGTTGAAGAGCTTATTTTTGTTGAAATTTGTGCAAATGAAGGTTTTTCATTAATGCTATCAAAAAGTGTTAAACTTAACCAGTCATCAACTAGTGATACTTTTGATTTAATATCTGTTGAGTCTCTTTTGATTTTTGTTGAAGGCTTTGTTAGACTATTTGAAATCTTTATTTCATATGACTTATCATTGATTTGAATTGTGTAATCTCCATCTACATTAACCTTTTCAGTATTTTTTATAATATGTCTTTGACCTTTAACCCAATTCTCATTAATTACAGTTTTATCTCCAAAAATCGGACCTGATGTTATTAAAAGATTAGCATAATAGCCTTTCTCTATTTTTCCAATCTTATCATCTAAATTAATTGAACTTGCAGGGATAATTGTTAAAGCATCAAGAGCTACTTTTTCACTTAGACCATTTTTAATAGCTTTCTTGATATTACTTAAAAATTCTCTTTTATTTTTTAGATCAGAAGATGTAATTGAAAAGGTAACACCATTTTTTTCAAGTATTCCAAGGTTAGCAGGAGCCTGGTTCCAGTATCTTAATTGATTAATTGTTAGTTTATCGTTTAGCTTTGAGTTAGATACATCAAATGCCTTAGGAAAATTAACAGGAATTATAAGAGTATTTGAGAATTTCTTTAATTCTCTCACATTCTCATATTCCTTTCCTGATCCCTTAATTATAAAATTTAAATTAAATTCTTTAGAAAGCTTAGCAGCTCTGTAAACATTTAATTTATCATTAGCATCAAAAAACTTTGGAAGCTCTTTATTTTTTATAATAGCTTCAATAGCTAGATCTTTTGAAATTGACTCACCTTGAGAATACCAATCTGAATCATAATGTAATTGTCTAATTAATGCAATTGCTCCCATCGTTGAAGAAGGATATGATTGCCCTGAAGTTAAACTCCTTGAAAAAGAATAGTGTTCAGCAGTTTTTTGTGATAAAACTCTATAAGATTCATTTTGTCCATCTATTAAACCAATTGCAAAACTTGTACCCCTGTGAATTCCATCATTTCTATGAGAATTTACCACACCAAATCCTATATCTCTATACCCTTTTGCTTCTTTTTGATTATAATTATAATCTATAAAGCTGTTGTAATCACTCAATATATGATCGTTCCAGTAATAACCATTCCTTGAAGGTTCATATTGAGAACTTCTACCAGAAGATTTCCTTTGAGGTTTTTTTACACCAAAAGAAGAATGAGTTTCAATAAAAGATGGATAGATATATTGTCCTTTAAGATCATACACTACACTATTATTTGGCAGATTTAGATTTTCACCAATATCTATGATTTTACCATCTTTTTCAATAAGTGTTCCATTAGTAATCATTCCATTGCTAGAATGAATATTAGCATTTGTGAAGACATTATACTGATAATCCTTAGTTTTTACACCGTCATTTACAATGAAATAATCTTGAGCATTTAGATTAAATGAAAAAAATATTAATAATAAAAAAAGTCTTTTCATATCAAATTAGTTTTTTATTGGATCCATAAAAAAATGGATAGTTTACTAATATAGTAATTCAGTTTAGAAAAGTATATAGATTTTCTAATTGATAATATTCAATTATATATACTGAAAGTTATTGC
>Ga0208948_1000787_pt1 | contig 14110 bp, 11 predicted proteins | sample AOAMet11_17_M020_2_FD_188228 | JGI IMG/M metagenome (GOLD analysis project Ga0208948, IMG submission 188228) | Ammonia-oxidizing marine microbial communities from Monterey Bay, California, USA - CAN11_17_M020 (SPAdes) | ecosystem: Environmental > Aquatic > Marine > Intertidal zone | place...
CGACTGCGGCTTTGCTAAACGGGGTATCGCCCGGTCCGTGATCTCGCCACAGCGCTAATTGTTGTGGGTGGTTAAAGAGTGCAACCATTCCATTGCTAAGTACATTGACGGTTGCCTCATGGCCGGCATTAAGCAATAAGATACAGTTTGCGATCAACTCATCTTCACTGAGGCGATCCCCGGCCGATTCGACCTCAATTAATTTACTAATCAGATCCTGTTGCGGACGCTTACGTCTGTCGTGTACGAGAGACCTGAGATAGTTTACGAACTCTCGTGAAGACTCTACCGCGGCCGACTCCATCTCTGGCGTTCGTTGCATTTCATACATTTTGATCATGTTGTGGGACCATCGCAGTAGTTCAGGCGCCATCGTTTCGGGAACGCCCAGCATCTCAGCGATGACAATCACGGGAATCGGTGTTGCGTATTGTTCTTTGAAATCAAAATTGCTGGTGCCGCAATTATCTTCAATTTTGTCAATCAGTTGATGGCATAGAGTTTCGATCCGCCCTCGCAGACGCTCGATTTCTCTCGCCATGAATCCCTTTTGGACAAGGCCTCGCAAACGGGTATGGGAGGGCGGTTCGAGCCCTAGCATGGAATGGCGGTCAACATCAAAAAAGGGTTTGAGGTTCGAAGGGATGGCGGGAAGCCCCAATTCTTCTCGCGATTTCAGATGTTCGATCTGTCGGCCAAAACGCCGGTCCCGCAAAATAGACGAGACGCTCTGGTGGTCAACGAATGTCCAAAGTCCATGTTCTTGCCAGTAAAACATTGGGCATTGTTGCTGTAGTTTTTTGTAATAAGGATAGGGGTTGTTGTAAAAATCCTTGTTGCGAATATTCAGGCTAACGGTTTGCGTTTTATGGTTGATCTGCATGAGCATAGGGTTCGAGGCACCGGTCACTAAAATATTAGATCACGATCATACCTGCTTTTTGCAATCAATGTTTGTTTGAGCGGCTGTTGTTGAGTGTGTCACGGAATTCAATTAAACCAGATTGCAAAACCAAAGAGATCGCCTCCAAAGGCCTCTTGGAATTGCCGCCATTTTTCAGGACTGGTAACATTTCCCCGTTCGACATGCGGAAGAGCGCCCGAACCGTGAATGAAAAGTATTAAATCAAAATCCTTCGGCTCCGTCAGGAATCGATTGACATTAAAGCCGCGGTCTTTGGCTTCTCCCCGCCAAAACGGGAGTAGTTTTTTGCCATCCAGTATGGCTTCGGTTTCGTCAAGAATACTTTCCCAAGCGGTAATTGTCCGGCTGGTGGGACGAAAGGGAGATACGAGCGTCGTTTGCCTGGAGTTTGGAATCCATTCCCGGTCATTGTCGGTTTCTTCAGCGAGAGCGCTCCACATTTCGCGACTTAATTCAACCGCTTTTTTCAGGTGTTTATGAATTCGTTTTACTCGTTCTGGCTCTTGCAGTTTGAAATTCGCGTTATGGAAGGATGCCAAAATATCAAGCAACGTGTTTTGATCAAATATAGATTTATTTTGCTTATCTTTCGATGCTTCGAACTCTTCTTTCATAAATTCGTGTTTGAATTTGACCTTGGGGAATATGCGATAGGCGGCAACGTCCCAAAGCGCTTCTGCATCATAAGCTAAAGCAAATTCAAGCAGGCTTCGAAGAACGTGGGTATAGCCTCGCAGCCAGATGACGTCGGCATAATCGAAGGCAATGACTGTCGTAGGTCTGCATCTTAGTGGAATTCTTTTCAGGTCAAATAATTCGTCTAGAAAAGCATTCAAGTCCTCCGATTTATTTTTTTTTCCATCTCCATTGATGTCAAAATGGATTTCAAATAAGTGAAGCGGAAGCTTTACGTCTTTCGACTCTATCTTTGCGAGGGTTTGATCTGCCTTTTCGAGATCCTTTATCATTTTCTTAAAAACCTGCCGAACCGATTCATAATCAATTTGTTCGGGGTTTGGATTGTTGGGAACCGGTAATCGAAAAAATGGCAAAATTGCATTTCTTGTATTACTGTTAATTCCGTATCGATACCAACTCTTGGAAAGGTGATCCAAGGATTGCATGAATTGAAGTGTGCCGAGTCCAAGTCTGGCCTGGTCGTCTTTTGGATTTGTCTCGAGATGAGCCTTGAGATCTTGTTCGCCTTGGGAAAAATTTCCCGAGAGAAGATATTTTTCTACCAATGGTTGCTGCTGACCGGAGACTAGGCTATTGGTAAGCAGAAGCATACTGCAGGTTACCAAAGTGAGTTTGCTAAACATGGGTAGTCCGTTCCATTTTGAAGGATGGGATGAGTTTGGGGCGGTCAGCGAATTCTCTGTCCTCTACTCAAAAGTACCGACTGTGGTTTCATAAAGTTAGATTTTGAAGTTAAATCATTGAATTACTATTGATTGGAGCCCTTTTAAGATCAGTTAGAATCTGCGACCGGTGGATAGCAAAGGTCGTCCCAGTTCTCTGACCAGGCGTGATCAGTGATTATTTTTACGATGGCAAAAATGATTTGTTCCAGTACGATTCCGCATTGCTTGACTATTCTTCGATTGAGTTTACTACCAAACGTTGCAGCTCCATGGATCAGTTGGCATCGGACCAAATAAATCCGATTAAAAATCTCATGTAAAATCTGGCAGTAATTTTGATCGCTATACATGCGTTGAATTGAAATTTGGTCGCGGCGATGGTTGAATCGTTTTTCCGTGCCCAACGCCTTCCAAAAAAACTTATTCACAAATTGATCCGAGCAAATTTGGCTAACCAGCGTTTGTTGCTCGGTTAGGCAGGTTGCAATTAGGGAATCTTTGTCGCGTTCTTCCATAACGGTTAAGAACGTCGTGAGTGCACGTCCATCTCTTTCGGGTTCGTGGTCGCATGAGTTCCAGCGGCCAAAAAGTGAATTGAGGCCGATCCATCGGAAAATCAACTTTTCGTCAAGTTTGTCATCCAGATCGTCGCATTTCGCAGCGCTGAGCCAACTGAACGCACGGTGCATCCGCACGGCTAGTGGGTGTTGCGGGCAAGCGCGCTGCAATCGCTGTTTGGTTGTTTCCCAATAGGCTCTTAAGTCATCAACATTGTCCAATGGAGGAGAGTCAGTCATGAGTGTGATCGCTCGGGTTGGATTAATTGAGTCGGAATACTGAAATTGGCTCGGCGACCTTTATTTGATTTCGCCGAGCACGAAAATGCAAATCCCTTCCAGCTTCTGGTGCAGGCGTTTGTCGAGGGAAAAGAAGTGTATGTTTTTTGTTTTCATTTCTTAGGTTTTTGATTTCTTTTGTTCCCGAAAAAAGGCAAAATATGAACGAGATCAAAATCGTATTACCAGTAAGAAATGGAAGTAAACATGTCTTCATTAAATAGGCGAAGTTTTTTGACAAAAGCATCGGCTGGGGCAACCGCGATCGCAGCGTCGATGTCGGGGGTGGCTGCTGGAAGTCTTGAAGCGGGCCTTTCGAGCTCTGCAGAAGGTGTGATTGAAACTGCCGCAATTGACTCTGCGCCTTTGGTGCCCAATCGAATTGCCGTCTCGACCTACTCCTTTTTTACCTTCCGAGATGGTTCCAAGTTGACGATGCCAGAATGTATCGACACGGCAGCGAAAATGGGTTTTGATGGCGTTGAATTATTGCTCGTGCAGATGGAGGACACGTCGGACTCAATGCTTCAAAAGTTGAAGCGACGTGCATTTGTAAATGGTCTTGATCTCTGCGGAATGTCGACACATCAGGGATTCTTGCGGCCTGACAAAGACTATCGTGCTGAGAACATTAAGAAAACGATCGATCAAATTGAGATGGCGTATAAGCTCGGCATCCCCACCATTCGCGTGAATACAGGTCGCTGGGGAACCTCAAAAAGCTTTGAGGAGCTGATGAATAACAAAGGAGTTGAGCCTCGCCTACCCGGTTGTACGGATGATCAAGGGTTCAAGTGGGTGATCGATGCATTGACTGACTGTCTGCCAACAGCCGAGAAATGTGGTGTTGTTCTCGGGTTAGAAAATCATTGGGGACTTGGGAGCACAGCAGAAGGGGTTTTGAAAATTGTCAACGCGATTGATTCGCCTTGGCTTCGAGTAACGATGGATACGGGGAACTTCTTTGAGCGTCGTTACGAGCAGCTCGAAATGCTTGCGCCAGAAGCCGTCTTTATTCAGGCAAAAACTTATTATGGCGGCGGCGTTTATTACACGCTCGACATGGATTACGACAAAATCGCAAAAATATGTCAAGGTGCGAATTACAAAGGGTATGTCTCACTGGAGTTTGAGGGGAAGGAAGACCCCTGGACCGCTGTTCCAAAAAGTTTGGCTGCCTTGCGGTCGGCCTTCGGTAAAAAACAAAATTAAGTAAGAGGTTATTTATCTCCCACGGACTTCAACCTCGTCGAAAGCGTTCATGTCGTCAAAGGAACCAAGCCCGATGCGACCCTTGCCAAACGTAGTATCCTTGACCGACATGTGTGGATTTTTCATGTCATCGAAATAAATTTCAATCGTCCCTTTCTGAGAGTCACGAACCAGTTTGACGTTATGCCATGAATCGTCCCACGGAGTCTTTTTTTCATTTTTAGTTAACGCCAATCGCGGTGCATCTTTCACGATCATGATTTGACCACTGTGCGGATCGGGTTTGGCACCGAGGTGGACGTAATAATAGTTGGTAGGGTTTTGGTATCCGAAAAAGACACAGCAATCCCGATGGTTTCCGGTGTCTTTGGTTGATTTAACTTTAAATTTAATCACGAAATCGGCTGCCTCAATGTCTTTGATGAGTGCGATATGACGTGGACTGCGAACTTTCGGTTCGTATTCGCTTTTTCGCTGAATAATACTGAGGCTTTTACCAGCACCGTGGTCCTCGAGCTTCCATGACTGGTCGTCGATGATCTCCCATTTTGACGAGCCACCCTCGAAATTATCTGTGAATAGAACTGGCATTTCATCCGTATGATCAGCTCCAGCGGTTTGGGCATTCGGTGACGTGACCACAGTCTTGTCGCTCTGGCCAGTAACCCAGTTTGTTCCGGCGAAAAAGACGATCAGAAAAATATAAGCTGGAACAAGTTTGAACGTGTTCATTCATTCACTTTCGATAGATTGGAGGTTCGCCAAAGAAGTTTACTGCTGCTGTAATTTTTCACATCTTTGTAAACTGCAGTTTGGTCATTTTGGTTCAAACCATTTTAACCAATGTTAGGTGATGCTGCCGAAAAAATACACTGTTAGATTAAATTCTGAATAATAATGATGAGTGCGACCAATCGTTTTAACGGCGGGCGTTGGAGGTTTTGGCTTTAATCGATAAGCTGACCAGCGGAAGAAGATTTCTGGAGATATAGAAAGCGACGGTTGATTTTTAGTATGACCTCGGTTGATCAGGTAGTTGATGATTTGGTTTGGGCCATAAATAGCCCATCTTTGATATCTAATGTGTTTTTGGATTCAACGCACGAGGGGGAATCGCATGGTGGGGTCCAATTACTTGATTCTGATGATATCTCTTCTGAGCATTTGGGCGAATTCATTGAATCGGTGAAAGACAGACGCGTCGGCCGTTATTTTGAACGGTTGATACTCTATTGGCTGGTGCACGTGCGGCAGGTGGAAATGGTTGCTCATGGATTGCAGATTCGGGATGGTAAACAAACACTTGGTGAGATTGACTTTTTATTTATCGACCACCAGCGGTTGCTGAACCACTGGGAGGTCGCGGTCAAGTTCTACCTGTACGATCCAGATCATCTGAAAAATGGCAGTCATTATTTAGGGCCAAATGCGTCAGATAATTTTGAGTCGAAAACGCAGCGAATGTTCGAGCATCAACTTTTGCAGAGTCAACGAGATTTTCCAGAGGTTGCTATTCGTCGTGCATTTATCAAGGGCCGAATTTTTTATCCAATGGAGGTGGCCGAAAAACCAACAACTCCAGCCAATCTTGCTGCAGATCATTTAACCGGATGGTGGATTCGAGATTCTGAGTTAGCCCGTTTGCAGCGACCCAATTGCATGTATCGAATCAGAGAAAAACCACACTGGTTGGATGGGGTTCGTGCCTGTGAAGGGGCACTCCAAATGCCAGAGGAATTCGTGCGGCAGTTGAGCGAGCATTTTGATAGCGAGGGTTACCCCGTTTATGTGAGTCAGTTTCAGTTAACCGACGAGGGGATGCGAGAAACTTCTTGTGGCTTTGTCGTGCCGGACGAGTGGCCTAATAACTAGTCGAGTTCGCATGTTGTATCAATGCTGGTATTGATTGAAAGTGTTGGGAAAAACTGCTTGACTGGTTGGGCTCTAACGTTGTTCAGCGGGAGCTGACGTTTCTTTTTGAAAATGCAGCCTGATTTTTTCAGGACGGTTTGTTGTGATGGATTCAGTGCCCCACAGCCAGAGCTTTTCCGCGATTTTGGGTTGGTCTACGGTCCAGACATGGTGCTGATAGCCTGCCTGCTGAATGCCACGAATGAGATTGGGGCAAAGCTGAGCGTGGTTTGTGCTGACTCCATCCGTGCCCGTGTGTGTAAGTGTTTTCAAGATTTTCTCAAGGGAAGGGGATGCATCACCGAATTTGTCTTTTTTGATGGAGGTTAACCAGTAGGTTTTTAGCAGTGGGTCTGTTAACTCGACTTGGCGGATCACCTCTGCGTCAAAAGAAATGATGACAATTTGATCCTTGTTCAGTTGCGATTGTTTGATGTCCTGAAAGAGTTTTGGGACAATCGCCGCATTGCATTTCACCTCGATATATATTTTTTTGTCAGACGGAACGGTTGCCATCGCTTCGGTAAGCGTAGGGATGGTGGTTCCTGAGAATTTTTCATCGAGCCACGATCCAACGTCAAGGTTGCGAAGTTCATCTAATTTTGAGGTTTTGATAACAAGTTTTTTATCAGCTACTTTTTTTGTGTCTTTATCGTGAATGCAAACAATGTGTCCGTCAGCAGTCAGGTGGCAATCTAATTCGATTGCATCGGCACCTCTCTCCCAGGCTAATTCAAATGCAGGGATAGTATTCTCAGGTGCCGCAGCAGAAGCGCCTCGATGAGCGACAATGGGCGGCATCTTAGAACGATCGGCCGAGGATGGCGAGTCCAGGGGTGATTTCGTCACCGAAATACAGAACGGTCCGACTGGTAAGCCATCTTCATTAAATAGCTTTACTTTGTTTTTTGGATAATCTCCCCAAAGGTACCGCACGGTGGATGGGTTAGATGTTTTGCAGAGAAGGGTGATGCTTTCCTGCCCTGTCTGCTTCGCAATGACTGTTTCAAAATTTCCTTCCGTGTCTCCAATTTCAAAACCGTTGAGCTCTCCCTCGATTGGTAAAAAACCGCTGCCGCAATTATCGAAATTAATGACGAGTTTGTTTTCTAAATGTTCGATGTTGACGACGGTTGGAAAACTGAGTCGTTCTTTGTCTTTTTCTGTTTTGTAAACGTTATTGATTGCTAATCGGAACAGGCGGTCTCCAATTGGTTTTTTGTCGGTTGGGTGAATATTTGTTTCATCACCGAGATCAATGGTGACCGCCATCATCGTGTTGGGAATTGTAAGTTCAGTTTGTCGTTGGCTCTCGCGAAAAGTTGACCAGTCTGCGTGTCGGAAACTGGGTAGTTGTACGAATAAAAAAGGTAGCTCGCATTGGTTGAAATGGTTTCGCCAGGATTCAATTAGCAAGGGAAACAGTTGGGCAGCGTCGCTGGCAGCAACATCGCTATAAGCGTCTGATTCTCCCTGATACCAGACGACTCCCTGGAACGAAAGGAATTGAAGTGGTGCGATCCCCGCTTCAAATAAAAATCCAGGCTCACAAAGCCATCGGTAAGGAGATTCTCCAATGGTGTAGGGTTTGCCTGGTTCAATTACCGGTTTCATCGCGTCCTTTGCGCGTCGCCGATGCGCTGCGAAAACTGCCTCGTTATTGAGCCAATCCCCTTGATAAAGTTTTGATGTAATTGAGTTTTTACGGGCGACTCGAGGAGGAATCCAGTTGTTCATCGCCGATCCCCCCACCGAGACTTGGATGATCCCAACTGGAACATTTAGTTTTTTCTGCAGCTGTTCTGCAAAAATCCATCCAACCGCGGAGGCCATTGCTGCCGATTTTAAATCGCTTTTAAGCCATTCAGTTTGAAAAAAATCACGGGTGTTGCAACGATTCAGTTCGCGTTCGGTATACCCATCTTTCGCGACTAGACGTAAACCCTGGTGACGCATGATTCTCAGATTGGGATTGTCAGCTCGGCGAAGTAGTTCGTTTCCATTGTCGCATTGTTTTAAGGGGAACTGCATATTGGATTGCCCTGCGCAGATCCACACTTCACCAATTAAGATGTCGTCGAATTTGATTTCATTGATCGACAAAGATAGGGAGTCAAAACTTGCTTTTCTGGCAGGTAGTTCTACGGACCAGGTGCCTTCCTTTGAAGTTTTAACCCTGCTGTTTTCTGTTCCGAGAGTGACGCTAACTTCCTCGCCCGGCGTAGCGGTTCCCCAGACTCGTATCGGCATGTTTTGTTGCAGCACCATTCCGGTTCCAAAAACCGGTGCAGGGCGAAGGTGTTCATCGAAGGCTGCAAATCCCTGTTGAACATGAAAGGAAACTAGCAGAAGGCTCGCGAGCAGAGCGAATCGGAGGGGAGGTGTTAAAGTTCGGTACATAGTTTTGTTTGTGGTAGTCATGATGGATTGTCGTCCATCATACCGTAGGTTTCGCATCTAGTTGTTTGTTTGTGAAATTTTGGTTTGCTTAACTCTCTCGTGATTAAAGCGGAGTGTGGCGAAGGACGCTCCAATCTATTCAGGTTCTTCTATAAAAAGCTACTCGTTGATTTCTTAAAGAGATGAAACGGTTTCTCAATTCTGAAGTAAGTAAAATGAAAGGACGTTTGAATTTGCTGCCAATAATCTTTGAATGTGAAAGATTAATCACAAAAAATTTGTGATTATTGGTTTGGTTTTCCTTAGCGCTACTGGCTTGCAAGCCAGCAATGCCATCTCCCAATGCGATGAGATACGCGTAGTTAAAACTTGGGAAGAGCTACGCGAGACTCCTGTGTTTGCCAAAGGCGATTTTGGAATTGTTCGTCTTGGACTGGAACAAAATATCGGCCTTCGCAGATGCGACCGCTCTCTCGGTCTGAGCAGCGCCGTTCAGGTTTGAGAATGACCAATCGAATTGACTTTACGCTGGACTAGGCAATCCGTGCTGGAAGAGTGTTAATTCTTAGCATTCAATTGCTTGGTCTCAAGTTTCCCATCACGTCGATTACGGAAGTTCGCGTAATCGAAGATCTCGAAATGTGATTGGACTACCTTCGCTTTCTAAACAGAGGTACCCAGTTTTGGGATCGCACTGAGTCCCGCCGGAAACTTCTTCACCATTGACCCACAGGCGAACTTCACCGTTGATGGCGCGAACGTAGTAATGGTTCCATTCGCCAACGCCTTTGGAGAGTTCTTTGGTTGGAAAGCTTCTTGAGCCATTGGGGGCCACCGGTGGGAAGGGTTTCATTTTGACGCCAACGGGGAAAACGTCACCATGGCTTGTGTACCAGTCAGCTGGGTTGGGTTGCCCGTAGGCTAGATCGAGCACCTGCACTTCGATGCCCTGAGGCAGGCCGGGTTTACCAGCCTTTGTTAACCGCTCGATGGAAGCCGGTGTGGTCCAAACAAAAATGCCACTGTTACCCGCAGGTTTGTGATGCATCCATTGCGCGACAAGTTCAAAATTGGTGTATTGTTTTTTTGTGCGAATGACACTGACGGGGCGACCGGTGCACTCAATCACATTGTCTTTAAATGTCCATGTGTCATCATTCGAGTTGACTCGCGTGAAGTGTTCTTCGCCGAGTGCTTCAAAGCCGAGAGCCAAGCCATCAACGAATGCGCGCTTGACGTCTTGTTTTTCTTGATTCACTTGTGTTCCAGCAAGTGCGACTTTACCAGAGACGGCAGCTGCAACGCCGGTGCCAAGAAGTGCTCTGCGGGAGATGGGAGACGATTTCTTTTTCATGATCAATTTCAGAAGGGCAATGGTTGGTGTTTATAAATTGGGCTCGAGAAGTACTCCGATTGTAAGCTGTTTAATTCGTTCATGCCAACTTGTTTAGAAGTTCGCCTATTGGCACTTATCTCAGAGCTTGGATTTAATTTTTCGGTAAATTAGCGGTCGGCGCGATTGGGAAAATTGATTAGTAGTGCGCCTATTTAATCGGATTGTATCAAGCTATTTCCGAAAGAAAAAACTATTTTGATGTCATCTCAAGCTACTCCAGGATTGCTCAGTTGATAAAGTGAGATCTCACAGCTATCTATGTGCCGAAAGATTATCTTGAGGTTACTGACAACTCTAAGACGTTTGGCGAAATCTTGCGATGAACTCCAACCCGATCGAAAGAAAAGTAATGCAGTCATTCAATTGTTTGGTTCTGTTCCCAATTCTGTTTTTAACAGTTTTGTTTGGCAATGTTTCGATGATTTTGGGGCAGGATCGCGAAGTGGATGATGTTGCCTGTTTCCTTGAGGATGTCAATAAAGACGCGAAAGTTCAAGACTATGCCTGGACTAGGGATCATATGCACGTAGGGGTAAGGTGGCAGCCATTTTTTGGTCGTCCGCTGGCCAACGCGTACGACGCCAAGCGTCCGGTCATATCTGTCGCTAGTAGTTACGCTCAGTTTTGGGTGAGTTGGTCGGCGATGGAACCAACAGAAGCGTTTACCGATTACGTCAATAACCCCTCGCCATCTTTGAAGATAATTGAAAAAGCAGTCGAGGTTTGTAATGAAAAAGGAATCAAAGTCGAGTTCGTGTTTTTTCATTGCCCCGCGTGGGCGTCGGAGAGCGGCAAAGCGGGTGGGTTCAAACCTAAAAAAGATTTGTTTCAGGAGTATGTCAAACGAATCGCCAACCATTTTAAAGGACGAGTCGATGCGTATCAGCTTTCTCATGAATCTAATTTGCAAGGATTAATGAACGGAGCTGATATTGATTTTATCATTAATGACATTTTGATCGCGGGTGCTCAAGCGGTTCGCACTGTTTATGAGCAAGAGCCGGCTACACCCGTCATCGTTTCAACAAACGGTATGTCACCGTGTGAAAATTGTCCGGTGACAAAGGGGTTGTCGGGAAAAGGTGGGTTTGCGGTGGATCAGTTTTATAGTTTGCTGGTTTCCAATCCAAAGTTGATGAACCTCGTCGATGCATTAAATCTAAACGTTTCCGATCAAAACGACGGTTTTGGAAACATGGATGGTAGTTACGTCCCGTCAGTTTGGGGAAATTATGATCTGGCTCGCGGTAAACTCGATGCGGCGGGATACCAAGCGAAGGCGATGCTTTCGGCGGAATCCTGGATTTCCTGGGATGATGGTTCGAGTGCAGTTGATGTCAACGGCGATGGTTTAAAAAACGAGGTGGATGCTTATGACAAAGCAGTTACCATCATCGGTCAGTGTCTCCAGCGGGGACTCAATACCATTAATCTGCCGTGGTCAGATAACTCCAGTAGTTGGTCGATGGGACTTACCAAGCGTCGTGATTACAACGGTCGAATAGCCGAGCTTCAACCAGAGATTGTGATTGAGGCAAACGATGGTGGTGCAGGGGTCGTGACAACAAAAGTCGGTCTGCGAGGCCCTGACGATCGTTTCGAGATTGGCAAAGCCGGCGGAAATGTTTTTACGGTAGATGATTATATTAATCCACCCGATCCCAATCACTTGCATTATTACGTTTGGAAGTGGTACGCCCAGATTTCGAGCGGTCGGGATGAAGTCATCCGGCATGCAATGGCGGGGGAGGTTGGGAATGATATTGCTGTGACGGGGCGAGGTTTTACTGGCAATGAGCGTTATCGAATTTCGTCTTATAACCGGTCGGAAAATCGATTCACCGTACTCGTTTACTCCTCCGGTGCTAATGGTAAAGAAGCTGTTAAAATTAAGATTCCCGCTCAGGTTCAGGCTGGGAAATACTACAACAATGAATCGTCAGTTGGTAAATTCAAGGGTGAGGGGTTTCCTAATGGCAGTCGATATTACGCGCGCGTGATCACAAAAAATATTGACCGAAAAAATGGAGCGGATCGCGATGTCCGCTACCTTGAAACCAAAGGGGGCGTCGTTCAAAACGGAGTTCTCGAAGTCAGCATTCCAAAGTTGAATAAGTTCACAGCGGTAGAATTTGTTATGCGGAAAAAAGAGAATCCCCCTTCGGTGAATCAAAAGGCTGCGTCCGAGAAGCCTGAATCATCAAAGTAATAAGCCAATCACGATTTTTATGTGACGTTGCGCTCCGGTGCAGGAACTTGTGTCCAAGGGGAACCAAAATGAAGCTAGTCCTGATTTTATTTTTTTCTTTATTGGCTGGAGTCGGCATCGCGCAAGAGCGGGATCAGCCTAATCTTATTGTCATTTTCTGCGACGATCTTGGATATGGAGATCTTGGTTGCTATGGTTCTGAAAAGAATCGAACTCCCAATGTTGACCAGCTGGCCAAGGCAGGAGTTAAGTTTACAGATTTTTATTCTTCCAGCCCTGTGTGTACGCCGTCACGATCAAGTTTGATGACCGGCTGTTATGCTCGTCGAGTTGGGATGCATGAAGATTATACGGGGCACTGGGTCCTTATCCCGCGCAGTCGGCGAGGTTTAAACCCCGAAGAACTTACGATTGCTGAAGCATTGAAGTCGGCAGGTTATGCAACGGCCTGTATTGGTAAGTGGCATTTAGGAGATCAGCCCGAGCATTTGCCCACCGAGCACGGATTCGATTTCTATTTTGGGATTCCTTATTCCAACGATATGCAATCCAAGGGCAGGGGAGATCCACCCCTTCCTTTGGTAGAACAGCGCACCGTGATCGAAGCACCCGCTGATCAGTCGACTCTTACCAAGCGTTACACCGAAGCGGCGATTGAGTTCATTACGGAAAATAAATCGAAGCCGTTTTTCGTATATTTGCCGCACACGTTTCCGCATCTTCCTTTATTTGCCTCTCCAGATTTTCTGGGAAAAAGTGCCAACGGTCGGTACGGCGATTCCATTGAAGAAATCGATTGGTCGACAGGTCAAATCCTAGCCAGTCTTGATCGTTTGGGAATTGCCGATAACACGTTAGTGATTTTCACTTCTGACAACGGATCCAATGGTCGCAATGGAGGCTCGAATCAACCTCTATCAGGAATAAAAGGGTCGACGATGGAGGGAGGAATGCGGGTTCCGATGCTGGCGAAGTGGCCAGGCCGAATTAAGCCAGAAACCGTCTGCACTGAATTGGCAACCACGATGGATTTGTTACCAACTTTTTGCAAATTGGCAGGCGCAGAACTGCCCAAGCAAAAAATCGATGGATTCGATATCACGAATTTAATGCTAGGCAACGAGGGCGCGGAATCAGAATATGAGTCGTTTTTATATTATCGTCGTCGGCAATTGCAGGCGATTCGCATGGGTGACTGGAAGTATCATTTGCCGTTGGAGGCGACGCATCCGAATTGGACTACCCCAAAAACTGAACGGCCCGGACGTCCCGCGAAATTAGTTAACCTAAAAGACGATCCGGGGGAGCTGAAGGACGTTTCTAAATCGAACCCGGAGGTGGTGACGAAAATGCAGACCATTGCACGGCAAGCGATCGAGAGACTTGGTAATGATGCCAGTCGCGGTACCGAGCAGCGATCGGCATCGACACTTGAATCGTCGTCGCCGATGGTTTTGGCCAAATAGATTTGAACGAAAAACAAGTTGGCGGAGCGCCGGGATTTTGGTCATCCAGACGCTCGCCAATCTACCGTATTACCAACTGTCAGTTCGAAAAGGAATCGCCGGTAGTCCTTCTTGGTTTCCTAAATTGCCAATCACGGTTTCCTCCCAGCCGAATCGGACGGCGGTTGGTTTGTCGACTCCTGCTGCCTCGACTACGACTGTATTGCCAACAACTTTAGCTGTGGCTTCGACGAATTTTTTATCGCCACCGGCAATCATGAATTGAGAGAGTGGTTTTCCGTCGAGTGATTTTAAACCGGAGCCCGAATAATCAAACTCGAGTATGGCCTGATTGCCCTTAGCGGACATCGTTTTGTATTTTGGACCGGAGTAGACCATGTTGGAATCTCCG
>Ga0208948_1000807_pt1 | contig 13921 bp, 14 predicted proteins | sample AOAMet11_17_M020_2_FD_188228 | JGI IMG/M metagenome (GOLD analysis project Ga0208948, IMG submission 188228) | Ammonia-oxidizing marine microbial communities from Monterey Bay, California, USA - CAN11_17_M020 (SPAdes) | ecosystem: Environmental > Aquatic > Marine > Intertidal zone | place...
CGTATACACAGCATCGACCTCCCCTAGCAGGTGAACGACCTTCGACATCGAGGCGAGCGTAAAGGCTGACACTCATGGTTCTGATGGCGAGCAAGTCGCAGGAAATTCAGCGTGCCGCACAGGCGAATTATCCATTCAAGCAGTAGCAACAGCGGCCTGCTCGAGTCCAATGAAATGGTCAAGACAATCCTTGACGATTGAGATAATCAAATCGATCTCAGCGCTAGTCAGCCCAAAGTGTGGCGTGAATCTTAGCGCATTCTTGCCGCCATGAATCACCCCGAGCCCCTGCTCGCGGCACCACTCTTCGACTCCACCAAATCCGATAACTGGGAATCGATCTTTATCCAACTCAGCGCAGAGCAGCAGCCCGGTTCCCTGAACTAAGGTAACGCAATCTGGATATTCGGCCTGCAGCTCCTTCAATTTCGCTACAAATTCCACACCCGCGTCTCGGATGTTTTGCCGCATCGCGGGCGTGACCCTATTGAGAACGGCCACAGCCGTCTCGAGAGCGCGAGGATTCGTCGTCATCGTATTGCCATAAACTCCGACGACATACAATCCCGCCGCGCGCTCACTCAATCCAATCACAGACAACGGAAATTGTCCCGCATTGAGGGCCTTTGACCAAGTCTCGAGGTCAGGTTCTTCAGCGTCTTGGAATCCAGGATAATCGACGACTGAGAGGCATCCCTGTCCGCGCAATCCAGCCTGAATTGAATCGACAAGAAGCAGCGAGCCATGTGCCTTCGTAAGCCTGCGAGCCTCGTCGTAAAACTCTCGCGAAATACACGATCCAGGACTACCTTCTCCCTGCACAGGCTCCATCGCCATCATCTCGATGAAGAATCCCTCATCGTCGGCTCGGGCGAAAATAGATCTCAGTCCGTCGATATCATTCTGCTCGACGGTGAGGATGTGGTCGCGATCTCGGAATGAGGCGAGATTTGCGTTGTATGGATCCTTACATGAATCCGAGATCGAGGCCGGCCGCTGAGTGCGGCCGTGAAATGATTGTTTCAGTGAAAGGAGTTTGATCGGTTTGCCTTCATGGCGACCGTCTGGTCCAGTCAACTGATTCGCGTTGACATCGGCTATCCTCATTCCAATTGTTACAGATTCAGATCCACTGTTGAGACAGACAAAACGTGAGAATGGGCAACCACCGCGCGTGTGCCCAATTTCTTTTCGGAGCGCATCAGCTAATCGCTTCTGGCTGAAAGAAGGGGTCATGACATTCGCCATTACCCAATTCTTTCCCATCGCTTGCATGATTGGGTCGGGCCCGTGACCGCCACCGAGCATGCCGTATCCACCGTTATCGTGCAGAACACGGCCGTGAGCAGTGATGATCCATGGACCGCGGGCTGCGATGGGAATGTACGGATTGACTGTCTCTGGTTTGTAGAAATTGATGTAATCTTCCTGTAGTTTCTCGACGAGTTCGGATTCGTTGAGCATCAATGTAGCTGCACCGACCTCGGCGCGCAGAGAAATATGTGCTTCGTGAGCCTCTGCGATGGCGCGAGAGAGCGTTGCGTCTCGCGCTGCAAAATCAGCGATGACGGAATCCGATAGGCCGACCGTGCGAGGCGTTCCTGAGTGTGAACGGATGTCAGCAAGGAGGTCGGCTGAGGAGGTCACGAAAAGCCGAATAGTCGGATGCACATGAACGTTCTCCGATTTCTGATTCCTGTATTCTGGAATCGCAATTCAGTTCTCAGTCTCACCGTAGAAGCGAACTCGGCCGATTTCGTTGAGATTTCCTAGGTAATCTAACCTCTATGGAATTCGTCAGAATAGAAGTTCTGATAATCACTCAAAAAATCAAACTCACTTCAGTTTTCCAATTGAAATTTTCATTTTAGATTGAATTTTTCAATTGGATTATCAGTCTTGATTAACCGATAGTATAAGGGCTGATGAGCAGAACACAGCATGGGACAAGCACAGGGGATGCACTAACCCAGCCGAACGAGGGAACGAAATGAGCGAAGAATACAGGATCCAAGAATTACTACAGAGAGAAGTGTACGTTGGCGAGACTCTCGTCGGAATCATCACCGGAGAGAGATCTCATCCGCGCGATGAATTTGTCAGATCTATGCGGCTCGAGGTCGTCGATGACGTTGCTGGCGATTACATGCGCAAACCTGCTGGCGCAGCCCCACTATCGAAGGAGCTGATACACAGCATTCGACCAGATGGTGGCGTGAAACTTTCCAAATCGATGCGGGAACTCCAGCGTCGTTGGCGCAATACAATTCGCATCGACGAACAATTGTGGGCGCCCGACGAACTCGTAGACAGAGCGGTCATGGACAATGATGGCGTCGATATAGGGAATGTTGCTGGATTTGTGAAAGTGAAGCGTACCTACCGCGGAATACTCGTCAATACGCATTCGGCACTTCGCCGAAAGTTTGACCTGCCCGATACGCTGATTATTCCAGTCAAACAACTCGCCAGGACAACTGCCTTCCTCGATGAGTTAATCCTTCGCTGCAAAGTTCATCGCTTGATCACTTTGCCAAGCTATCTCGCGCTGAATGGTGACGAGACACTCGAAAATTGATTCATTCGAATTAATTTCACGGGGCCTCTCAACAGACCCATTCAGACCCACGATTACATCACCCGATGGAAGGAGAAGTGGTGGGCATGACAGGATTTGAACCTGTGACCTCCCGGTTATCAGCCGGGTGCTCCAGCCAAACTAAGCTACACGCCCTTGAGCAGACCCGCCGAGAGGCGTTCCCATTTTGAAGGTGCCCATCTGCTCTTCGGCGTGTCTGGCTGGCCATCGGAGAAGTCATGAAGGACTCGCCGCTCGCGAGGAGCACTCATGCCGGTTGTGAGTGGTTCCTCAGGCCGAGCGATAGCAGAGTCTTTGGCTCCATTGCTAGGGATGGAATCGGTTGATTTGATCAGCCGACGCTTTCCAGATGGTGAGGGCTATGTGCGCGTGCCATCCGAGTCCATAGAATCGGTGCGCAGCGAGCCTGTCGTGCTAGTCTCAAACACCTATCCAGACTCGGGTGTTCTCGAGACGATTCTGCTGCTCGAAGCCATCGCTTCGGTTCGCAGAGGAGACCTCTCGAACTACAAAGGAGAGGAGCCACAGAGTCTGCCTGACGTCGGCTCCGGCGTATTCCTCGCGATTCCATACTTCGGTTACTCCCGCCAGGACAAGCGATTCGCGCCTGGCGAGGCTGTAAGCGCGCGTGTAATTGGAGAAATGCTCGCGCGCTGTTGCGATGGTATCGCCATACTAGACCTCCACGCGCCAGAGGTCCTCGAGGGACTCGATGTTCCTGTCGAATTTGTCAGCGCGATGTCAGAGGTCGCCGAGCGATTGACGACGGAAGTTCAACCTGACTTCATCCTCAGCCCAGACAAAGGCGCAATCGCTCGCGCCACCGAGGTAGCAAATCTGATGGGTTGCGAATTCAGCTACCTCGAAAAGACTCGAATCGATGCTCACACCATTGAACACACACCAAAAGACCTCGATGTCGACGGTAAAATCGTCGCCATCGTCGACGACATGATCAGTACCGGCGGAACGATCTGTCGGGCAAGTGACGCGCTCCGCCGACAAGGTGCAACAGCTGTCCACGCCGCCTGCACCCACGGATTATTCACTGCAGGCGCAATATCAAGACTAGCAAATCACGTGGACGGCGTCCACAGTTCGGACTCCCTTCCTAACCCGAGAGCCGTGGTCAGTTCTGCCCCCGCTCTCGCCCGTGGTCTGCGAAATCTAATGTCTTGAAACCCCTACACTGCGGACTAATTTCAACACAATTTAACTCGCCACCAATAAGCAAACCCTCAAGCGGATTACCCCTCATATTTACCATAGGTAATCCGCTGCGTTTATATCGGCCACGCCGTGCGCCGGACTACCCAACATGAGGAGTGAATCCAATGAGTGTACACATAGCATACGAGACCCCAAAGGACGTACAAGAGCAAGTCTACGAGATGGTGAAGACCCTAGGCAAAGACGGACGAGGCGCACTGAAGAAGGGCGCTAACGAGGTCACAAAGGCTGCAGAACGCGGCACTGCTCAGATGGTCGTCATGGCAGAGAACGTCAATCCTGGCGAACTTCTGGCCCACATCCCAATGATCTGCAAAGAGAAAGAAATCCCATTCATCTATGTCGAGGACCAAGCTTACCTCGCTGAGGCTGCTGGAATGCCAACAGGAACCCGCACCGCAGCCATCGCCGTGATGGATGTCAGTAAGGACGGCGCCGACCGCTTCAAAGAAGTCAAGGGCCACTTCGAGACCCTTTCCGCTTGAACACAACTGAATCGGAAGATACGGAGGAAATGAAATGGTAGAAGTCGATGCATGGCCCGCAGAGGTCGTCGAAATCGTCGGTCGAACCGGTATGACTGGTGAGGCGACTCAGGTCAAGGTTCGCGTGAACGACGCGAAGAACCCACGCGATATTGGTCGCATCATTACTCGCAACGTAGTCGGCCCGATTAGGGTTGGAGATGTTTTGATGCTGAAGGACACGGGCCGTGAGGCGCGTCGACTCAGCGCACGATGAGGTGATTGGATATGCCAGAGCGCAGAGTATGCAACTTCACCCATGAGGAAATCGAGCCTGGTACCGGCATGATGTTCGTCAAGCGCGACGGCACCACGTTCTGGTTCAAGGATTCGAAGGCACGCAAGAACCACTTGAAGCTGAAGCGCAATCCGCGCAGGCTGAAGTGGACCCGTCGCTACGAAAAGGGCGGAATAAATTAGACAACTCAGTCTGTCTACTATCGACGAATATTACCGTCGTTTAGGTAATAGGCGCGAAGTGACTCGGTCAATCCCGAGGCTCAAAGATGACTGATGACAACGATTCCAAAAAACAAGGCTTCGGTACAAAGGCAGTCCATGCTGGAGAGGTGCACGACCCCTCGGGTTCGCACATCAATCCAATTCACCAAACATCGACCTTTGTTTTCGAGAATTCAGAGGCGATTGAGAGCTGGGGTCGAGGCGAGAGCGAGGCTTACATCTACACCCGTGGGAACAACCCCACGATGGAGGTTCTAGCCAAGAAAATCTCAGCGCTCGAAGGCTATGGCATGGATAATGCGGATGAAGTCTCGGCTATTCTTTTCGGATCTGGAATGGCCGCGATTAACGCCGCACTGCTCAGTATTTGTCAGGCTGGCGACCATATCATCACGCAGCAGGTTTTGTACGGCTCGACCGATCATTTGTTGACTGCTGACTTCCCAAAAATCGGTATCTCCCACTCACGTGTTCCACGGCTCGAGCCGGCTGGATTAGAGGCTGAATTAGCCAAGCACCCGAATACCAAGGCAGTTTATCTCGAGAGCCCGGCTAACCCGACGATGACCATCATCGATATTGCGCAAACTGTCGAAATCGCCCACGCGCACGGGGCCAAGGTCGTCGTCGACAATACATTCGCCTCACCAGCACTCCAGCGACCACTTTCATTCGGAGCTGATGCTGTAGTTCACAGCACTACGAAGTACATCAACGGCCATGGAACGGTCATCGGTGGAGTTGTAGTCAGCGCTGACCGACAGTGGATCGAAGAAGGTCCGTGGATGAAGCAACGATATTTGGGTGCAGCAGTACCGAGCCCATTCGATTGTTGGTTGACCAATATCGGACTCAAGACGCTATCAATTCGGATGCGCCAGCACTGCGCCAATGCGCGGGCAGTTGCTGAATTCCTTGATGCACACCCCAAGGTCAAGATGACCTTCTGGCCGGGTTTAGAGAGTCATCAAGGACACGAGGTGGCGGCTCGTCAGATGGACGATTTCGGAGCGATGATCTCCATCGAAATCGGTAGTTATGAGGGAGCGGGGCAATTCATGGATGGGTTGAGAATGTGTGGTTTGGGAGTTAGCTTAGGTAATGTCGACACCTTGGTTCAGCACCCAGCGTCGATGACACATCGATTGGTGTCGGATGAGGACAAGGCAAAGTCTGGAATCACACCAGGGATGGTTCGACTTTCGATTGGAATAGAGGAGGCCGCGGACATCATCGCCGACCTAGAAAGGGGCCTCAACAACATCTCTTGACCGGTTCACCGTGTCATAATGAAAATACCAACCAGCATACCGAGGAATGAGAGTTCCATTTGCTCGTGAACCCACCCCCATTGAATCGCCTCGAACCATGAGGTACCTTGATACCAGTCCATGCCGAGATCTTCATTGATTCCTGAAATACGTCGAATCAGGTCGATGAAAGAAAATGCGATCAGAGTCCCACCAAGTCCCATTTTCATTGTATCATTCAAAGCACCTGTGAGGGAAAGGCCACTTCCGATGAGAATCATCAATGTCGAGACTGTGTAAATGATGGAATTGATAGTCCAGAGGGAGAAGAGGCCATTCCATTCTAAGGAATCCATAAACTCGAGTAAGCCGATTATTGCAGCCGGTAAGGCTAGGATGAAGCAGGCCATACCGGCGGCTGCGGCAATCGGATCGACCGATTTATTCTCATGGCTGTTTTGACGGTACTCGGTTACATTCCCTTCTAACATCAGTTCTTGAAGAGGCTGACATACCTTGAAGATTCGCCCCGCATCGTCGATGACCAAGCACTCAAGCGGTCGAATTTGTCCAGTCGGTGCATGCAGTATGCGTGCAGGTTGGAGGGTCGAAGAGGAGTTTTTCGGACGGATCAATCAAGTCAAGCAACAGGTTTGAGCTGGCTCCTTCCTGAATAGTCACAACAGAACTCGTCGAGGCTGGAAGGTAATCCTCGCCGGTGCTAGCGAGGCTCAGCCGCAGCGTGTGACCGGCGGCAACCTGTACATCCATCGTGAAGAATTCCATCTTAGCGTTGATAGTCTCAAACAGAGGTAACCAAGTCTGCTCCTCAGTACCACCTTCGTGGTAACGCAAGTCCATAATCGCATGACCAATGTGGATGCACGAGCCATTCTCATTACAATCCTCCAACACAGCGTAGATCTGCCCCCCGATGGTAGCGGTAGTGACATCAACATGCAATCGAGGCAAGCCAGCAATCCAGATATCCTCCTCTAGAGGCGCGGTCTCGTACACAGGACCGGTCGACCCAGTAGGCAGAATAATCGTGGTTCCAGCGACGTTCGAGAGCGCCCCTCCTAAGTCAAGAGCAAGTGTAGTCATCCCCTCTGGTGGATAGCGGTCCTCCAACCTCCACTGACCCTGATTGGTCTGAATCTCAATCCAGAGTCCTGGCTGCTCACCCTCGTCAAGCAAGTAGAAGTCGAACCATTCGAGCAAGTCCTGCATCCAATCGAAACGCGTCATCTGTGGGTATCCTTCGCGCCCACGCCCTTCGCCAGAGCGATCAAAGTGGTAATCCGGTCGGTCAGGATAATCGTGATCCCACTGACCGAACAAGCCCTTCGCATCAATTCCAGCATCCTTCAGTTGATTAATCACTGGAACAGCCATGTGAGGGTCTACATTCCAGTCTTGCATTCCCTGAATGAGGTAGACTGAACCTTCGTAATTAGCCAGTACCCTGTCTAGGAAGTAGCGTTCCTTCCAGTAAGTGCCAGCGGCTTCTCCACCCCACATCCAGGCACCTACTCCGGTGCCGGGACCGATGATGTAGTCGGGGCACATATTGCCGATGTCTTCTGTGTCTCCGTCGATTCCATAGGATCCGTAAACACCGTTGTGCATGAATGGGGCTCGGGCTTCGGAAGAACCGTTCTTCCACATCAATTCCATAACACCAATGAGCCCTGAGATTGGGACGATTGTTGCAAGGTGCTCATTGCCGAATGTCGCTGCCTGCCAAGGTGTAGAGCCATCGTATGACTTACCGATCATGGCAACGCGACCATTCGACCAATCTTGAGTTCCAAGCCAAGTTACCGCAGCGTCAACGCCGAGTTGTTCTGCGTTGCCCATCAGATCCATGCAGTGATTTGAGCGGCCAGTCCCCATTACCGATACTTGCGCGAAAGCGTAGCCGTGCGGTAGGATTTGATCGATTATCATACCACCAAGCCAGGTACCGGGCTGTTCAACAGGACCTGTCTGAACTGATGTCTCATCGAAATATGGTCCGAATTCAGCGATTACTGGTACTTTGGTGCCCTCTGGGACGTCGGGTAGCCATAATCCGAGACTTACCTTGCCATTTGGTGCTGAACCGCCTTCGGTCATTGGCAGGGTGAACTCGACGAAGTGGTGTGTGGAATTCCATTCGTTTTCGGTCTCGAGGATAGAATAGGGGCCGAACTCCATCACGTATGAGTGGGGGTATTCTGTGATGTATGGCCACTCACCACGTTCCCAAACAGGAACTCGTTCGTAGATTCCAAGATCTTGCTTGATGTCGTCTACAATCTCATCGAAGATTACAGATTGAAGAATTACCACCGTTAGAATTCCAACAACTGCAAATGCGCCGGCTGCCAAAGCTAGACGGCGCCGGTTGTAGCCTCGCGATTCTAGGAATTCTCCAATTAGTTCGCCAACTGGAGGGATTTCGCTTTTCGGAATCGCTGGAGAGTCGTCTTCGAGGATAAGTTCGGCCTCAAGAACGGCGGTTTCAGAGGCTGCGCCCTTCACGTGCACATGGCCCTCTGGGCCATGGTCGTGGTCGCAGCAATCCTCGCCCATTGCTTCGCCGGAGACAAATACCCCTCTTGACTTACGCGATTATCCGTCTCATTTGCCAAATCGAGTTTGATTGAAAAGGGGGTGTCGGGTCGCCCGCACCATGGGAACGCAGACGACATTCATTATGGTGAAGCCTGATGGAGTGCAAAGAGGCCTAGTTGGCAACATCATCCAGCGCTTCGAAACCAAGGGACTGCGCCTCGTTGGCCTGCGCCAGCTTACCCCTTCGATGGAACTAGCTGAGAAGCACTACGCAGTTCACTCCGAGCGCCCATTTTACCCCGGTCTAATCGAATTCATCACATCAGGACCTGTTGTGGCTATGGCTTGGACGGGTGTTGAGGCAATTTCAGTGGCTCGAAACATCATCGGACCAACTAACGGCCGCGAGGCTGCTCCCGGCACAATTCGCGGAGATTTCGCAATGGACATCGGTCACAACATAATCCACGGCTCAGACGGTGAGGATACCGCTGCCTTCGAATTGGGACTATGGTTCCCAGATGGCGTCGTCGAGTGGTCTCGTGACGCTGAGAGCCAAATTTACGAGTGAAACTACAACTTGACAGAGGATTGAGCATGAGGTGTTTGAAATGTCTGGACGCCGCCAACCAATTGTCTCTGTTTTAGGACACGTAGATCACGGCAAGACCTCACTTCTCGACCATATTCGTGGATTGGGATCTGGTCGCCAAGCAAGCGTGATGGATCGTGAGGCTGGTGGCATAACCCAGCACATCGGCGCCACTGAAGTTCCCGCAGATTTACTGAACGAACTTTGTGGGCCGCTTCTTGGCGGGAAGTCGTTTGATTCACCTGGGCTTTTGTTCATTGATACACCTGGGCACCACTCCTTCTCAACCCTGCGCGCGCGGGGAGGTTCTCTTGCGGACGTTGCCATTCTGATGATTGACATCATGGAGGGTGTGCGGCCTCAGACTATCGAATCTATTCGGATTTTGAAGGCGGCTAAGACGCCGTTCGTTATTGCTGCAAACAAGGTTGACCGACTTCACGGTTGGCGGGCTGAGCGAGATCGTCCTATGGCTCTGGCAATGCGTGAACAAACCCGTGATACTCTGGGTTATTTTGATCAGCGTTACTGGGATTTGGTTGGTCAATTTGCTGAGCATGGCTTCAATGTCGAGCGATACGACCGAATCAAGGATTTCACCAAGGAGATCGCACTGGTACCGATTTCTGCTCGTGAGGGCGAGGGAATCCAGGACTTACTGGCCGTTGTAATTGGTATGGCCGAGCGCTACTTAGTCGAGCAGTTGACCGATATTGAGGGAGCGGGCGAGGGCACCGTTCTCGAGATGAAGGAGGAACGGGGCTTAGGTAAGACTCTCGATGTTATTCTCTATCGTGGCTCGGTCAAGAAGGGTGACGAGATTGTTCTGACTACTGAAGAGGGTGGAATCTCCACTCGGGTTCGTGGCATGTTCTCCCCTCGCGGGATGTCCGAAATGCGCGATGCTGGAAATCGATGGGATTCCTCTGAAGCTGCTTTCGCTGCGGCCGGACTGAAGATTTCTGCACCTGATATGGATGGAGTTCTGGCTGGAACCACCATGCGCGTTGTGACTACTGATGAGGAGAGGGCAGCTGCTATGTCGCTTGCCAATGCTGAGGCTGATATTTCTGTTGAATTGGCTGAGGAGGGAGTTATCATCAAGGCCGACACAGTTGGTGGATTGGAGGCCTTGGCTAAGGAATTAGGTGAACTGGATGTGCCTATTCGTCATGCTACTATTGGCAAAGTGAATCGCCGCGATGTGCGTACTGCGGAGAACGCGGCAGACCCTCTGCACCGGATCATCATGGCGTTCTCAACCGACATTCTACCAGATGCTTTGGAGGAGATTGAAAACTCAGAGAACGGAGTGAAATATCTCGGCTCCGACATCATCTACCGCATCCTCGAGGAGCGTGAGGAATGGGTCGAGGAGCGTACTCGCGAATTGGAAGAAGCCAGTCGCGAGAAGGTTGTTTATCCAGGACGAATTCTTCTATTGCCAGACCACACTTTCCGAATTTCCAAACCTGCAGTTGTGGGTGTGCGTGTTCTCGCTGGACGAATCCACGTTGGACAGCGCTTGCTGAAGAATGGCGAGCGAATTGGGCAGATCAAGTCAATCCGTTCGGGTCAAGAATCGATGAAGGAGGCGAAACAAGGAGCTGAGGTTGCTGTGGCAATCGACGGTGTTACCGTCGGAAGACAAATCGAAGAAGATGATGTCCTACTCGTTGACATCCCCGAATCCCATGCTAGGAAGTTGAGAAAGATGGACCTCTCAACCGCCGAACAAGAAGTCCTCGAAGAACTCACTCTAATCCATAGAAAGGACAGTCATTTCTGGGGACGCTGAGCAACGTACCCTTTCTGCACCATAATCGAACACAGTACCTCGATTATGAGGGGAAAAGTAAGTGTTTGAAGTGATAGAGAAGATGAAAATGAACTACACCGATGAAGGTTTAGGATTCGATGCGGGAGCCGTTCAGAAGCGGCGAACGCTTTAGTATGAAAATGAGAGGCCCGAGTTGTATGACTATGGCCGCGAGTGACCCCAAGTCACGCGAACTCATCCAGACTGTGTCACAGATATCCAACGGCCTCATGGGAGAGGTAGCGAAGGTCATCATCGGAAAGCAGGAGAATCTGCGCCGTGTGACGATTGGAATTCTCTCAAATGCAAACATGCTGATTGAAGATTTTCCCGGCCTCGCCAAGACGCTGATGGCCAACACATTCGCTACCTCGCTCGGATGCAAATTCAAGCGTGTTCAGTTCACCCCTGACCTATTGCCCGCAGATATCATGGGGACATACATGTATGATCAGCAGGCGGGCGAATTCAAGCTCCGACCTGGCCCTCTATTCACCAACGTTCTTCTCGCTGACGAGATTAACCGTGCTCCACCAAAGACGCAGGCTGCTCTACTAGAGGCAATGGAAGAGAAGCAAGTTACAATTGAGGGTATTACCCACAAACTCCCAGCACCTTTCATCACAATGGCAACTCAAAACCCAATCGAGCAAGAGGGAACTTACCCACTGCCCGAGGCGCAAATGGACCGATTCATGATGAAGATGTCAATGGGTTACCCGGACCGCCAAGAGGAGAAGTCCATCCTACAGCGAAGGAAGCTCCGAGGAAAGGACGACTACGATATCGAGAAGATTACTTCTCCAAAGAAGGTGGTTGCAATGCAGAAGGCGCTAGAGACTGTTCACGTCGACACTGCTATTCTTTCCTACATCGTAGAATTAGTTCACCGCACTCGTGAAGATCACCGCGTAATTACCGGAGCATCACCTCGTGCTAGCCAATCTCTGTTCAAGACCGCACGCGCAAGCGCGGCAATCGATGGTCGCGACTACGTTATTCCAGACGATATCAAGGCCGTCGCGCTTCAGGTAGTCAGTCACAGAATCCTTCTCAAGCCTGAGTCAAAGATTCGCGGTGTTACTGGTCAGCACATTATGAGGAAGATTCTCTCTGAAGTCCCAGTTCCTGTAATCCAGTAATCGACAAATCGTCGCCTGTGATTATGAACTCCTGAGGCTTCGCTTCGTCAATGGGCCTCATGGAGTTTCTTCGTCCGGCGAAGAACGTCCCAACAACTTGGTGGAGCGCCGAAGATGCTTGGACTGTCAAACCAAGATTTTCGACTCTATTCATCCTAATCATCGGATTGATTGTATTCGGTGCAGGTGATGCAGTAATCATTGCTGCAGGAATAGGTAACACTCCTTGGACAGTATTAGCCGAAGGAATTGCAGTAAATCTAGACTGGACAATTGGAAAAGCAACTTTCTTAGTTAGCGTACTAGTGCTCTTATTTTGGATTCCACTAAAGGAAAAACCAGGTGTTGGAACCGTCCTTAACGCGATTCTAATTGCAGCAACAATAGAGGTATTACTCCCTGAATTACATACACCTGATGATTTGATTATGCAACTCTTACAGGTTGTAATCGGAGTCATTCTAGTCGGCATTGGTAGCGGCTTGTATCTGACAGCAAATCTAGGACCAGGTCCACGAGATGGAACAATGACTGGACTGAATAAAGTCACAGGAATTCCGATTGGTCGGGTTCGCGGAGGAGTTGAAATTAGTGTACTAGCGATTGGTTGGGTGATGGGAGGGACATTTTGGATTGGTACAATTATCTTCGCAATTCTGATTGGCCCGTGCGTTGCGATCTGTCTGAATATCGCCAGCAAGTTCGGACCTAACGACTAGAATCAATCCGAATACTGGTCATCTTCTGATAGAGGCGGCCATTCATCCACCTCCGACAGCACGATACGCCGCCAGCGTTCGAACTGGGGGTGGTGATCTCATCGGTCCGGTTGTGATAGCGGTCACAAATCACAAAGGTGGTTGTGGCAAGACTACAACTGCTGTGAATTTGGCTTCTGCGCTCGCAGTCGGGAATGAAGAATTTGGCATTGCTGGACGGCGAGTGCTGTTGATCGATCTTGATCCGAAGGGGAATATCGCGACGACTTTTGGAATCGACAAGAAGAAACTCGGGTCGACGATGAATGATTTGTTCAAGGCTGGAATCGACGGGCCGAGCGTCCGGTTTACCGATTGTTTGATCGGCCCGGAAGCATTGACTGAGTCGATGAAAGAGGCTAATCGGCGGCAGAATCCTGAGCGAAAACGCGGGCCGCCGAAAGGATTGGCAGTGGAAAATCTCTGGTTATTACCAGCCGACCTCGACCTCGCGGGTATCGAAATTGATTTGGCCACGCGAATTGGTCGAGAGAATCGTTTGCGAAATGCGATGCAAGGTGCAATCGGTCATTTTGACGTGGTGATTATCGATACACCGGCTTCTCTTGGATTGCTTACAGTGAATGCCCTAGCGGCTGCACAATGGGTGATGATTCCCGTGCAGGCCGAGTTTTACGCTCTAGAGAATATGAGCCAGCTGATGAATACGGTGCGTGATGTTCAATCAGCGGTTAATCCAGGTCTACGACTCTTTGGAATCGCTCTGACTATGGTTCAGCGGAGTCGCTTGTCCGAGACCGTCGCCGAGCAGGCTCGCAAGCACTTCGGCGACCGACTTTTCGAATCTGAGATTCCAAGGCTTGTCGCCATCGCTGAGGCTCCGCTCGATGGCGCACCAATTGTCATTGGGCAAAAGCCAAACAAGTCAAATCCCGGAAGTGCGGCTTACTGGGAGTTAGCCAAAGAGGCTAGCCAACGCATCGATCGAATTCAGGATTCAACTCTGCGCTAAATCGTAATCTTCA
>Ga0208948_1000819_pt1 | contig 13814 bp, 9 predicted proteins | sample AOAMet11_17_M020_2_FD_188228 | JGI IMG/M metagenome (GOLD analysis project Ga0208948, IMG submission 188228) | Ammonia-oxidizing marine microbial communities from Monterey Bay, California, USA - CAN11_17_M020 (SPAdes) | ecosystem: Environmental > Aquatic > Marine > Intertidal zone | place...
CCAGCGACACTCTGCCAGAGAGAAATCAGTGTCACCGATGCTAGCATAGTCCTCGCTTGTGCTTTCTGATAACAGAGTTTGGGCTACAGTACCATAGCGTCCTAACAGACGCTGTGCCCAGTTGGGGTTTTCAGGTAGCAGGGCATTTGGGCTAATACTGGGGGTGATGAACATCCGGTCATCATTAAATTCTTTAGGCGTTGGCAGCATATCTTGCGCTGATGTGAGGGCATCTAATGCGATTAACCTGAATGTGGTGAGTTTACCCCCGCTCACGGTTATAAGCCCGCTGTCAGACCAAACGGCGTGGTCGCGTCGCTCTTTAGAGGGGTCTTTTGACTCTTCACTGCCAATAACGGGCCTAACACCGGCCCATGTGGACAAGATGTCTTTAGTTGTGAGCTGATTACTTGGAAACTGTTGGTTGAAGCCTCTCAATAAATAGTCGACTTCTTGGCTAGAGATGCTGGCTTCAATATCTAAATCTTCATCATGATCTAGATCAGTGGTGCCAAGCACTGTTGTACCTTCCCATGGATAAACATAGACTCCTCGCTTATCGTCTTGGTGTAAAAAGGTCATTACGTCAGATACTGGGTACATATGTTTAGGGAAAATTATATGGCTGCCCCGCAAGGGCCGAATACGTTTTTCACTATTAACGGTATTGCGCAGCCGGTCAGCCCAAGCCCCTGTTGCATTGACCACCACCTGGGCTCGCAACTGGATGGACTGAGATGTTTGTGGATCATCAACAGCAACACCACAGACCTTGCCTTCTTCAATTATTAAATTTTGAACTTTAGTATAATTAAGAGCCTGACCCCCATCTGCCATGCTGTCTTGCAGTACACGCAACACAAGGCGAGAGTCATCTACCATGGCATCGGTATAGTAGCTGGCACCTTTTAGGTTGGTGTCGTTTAATCCTTTGAATTGTTGTAGCAACTCAGCGGTTTTTATAAAGCGATGATCTCTGATGCCTGCCAAAAAGTCGTAGATTGCCAGTATGACCGTCATAGCCAAACGGCCTGGAAAAAGACCTTTACGAAAGGTGAAGTAGAAGGCGATACGATCAACTAACCCGGGTGCTTCATTTAGTAGTCTTTCGCGCTCTTCCACTGACTCTTTAGTGAGTTTTAGATCACCAGCGGCAAGATAACGCAAGCCGCCATGAACCATTTTTGATGAACGACTGGATGTTCCCCAAGAGAAATCTTGCTGTTCCAAGAGAAGGGCTTTGTAACCACGCCTTGTTGCTTCGCGAAGTACACCAGCGCCAGTGATACCGCCGCCAACAATGATAATGTCCCAGTCATTACATTGACCATCGCGCATTTTAGCTAGAAGTTGGTTGCGGTCAGAGAATCCTTTCATGGTGTTTTAGTGCTCGCTGTATGGAAGAAGTTTACCGGGATTCATTTGACCCTTTGGGTCAAATAACTCACAGAGGTTGTTAATTGCCGCAATACCTAAGGTGCCTTTTTCGGCGCTCAAATATTGCCTGTGATCACGACCAACCCCATGTTGATGGCTGATGGTGCCACCATAGGCTACAATTTGCTCTGCACCTGCTTTTTTGAGTTTGACCCATCGATCCATACCTTGTTGGTAACTCTCTCCCAAACGGAATAAATAAGTCGTGTAGATACTTGAGCCCTGACCATAAACATGGGACAGATGAGTATAGGCGTGTACTTGCTCGCCCTCATCGGCCAGGGCGGTGCGAATAGCCTGCTCTATGTTCTCTGCTGCCGTGGGTACTTTAGCCCAGTCTACAGCGGTTTCCATTGTGTCTGCGGCATAACCTGCGGCACCCAATGGGTCACGCAAGTAGGGCGCTCGAAATCGGCCATGCGCCCAGTTATCACCAAGTCCAGATTGGTCAGCCACACCGCCATGGTTAGCACAGTGATCAAGAGCCAGTTGGTGGGCTGTCTCGCAGTGTCGGACAGATCCTGTAACACCGAAAGTCATCATCACTTTGCCTGAGCCAATGCCTTTTTCAGAGAGCGACTGTTCGAGGGCAACCACGCCACTGCTATCTTCACCGGCACCCATATACAGCAGACTGGTGGTTTCAAGTGGGTTACTCAGGCGTACCATAGAGAGCGCAACTCTTTGCTGAATAAGTTCTCTGGCGACAGTAATACCAACATCCCATGAGGGGAAAAATACAACCTGAAACTGCTCTTGCTCAGGTAGGGGAGTGATGCGTACTTTTACTTCGGTAATGATTCCCAATCTGCCCTCGGAGCCTAAAATCATCTCGCGCACGTCAGGCCCTGCGGAGGAGGCGGGAATGGTGGGTATATCTAAGGTGCCAGCGAGGGTTTCTATGCTACCGCCGGCAAATAAATTTTCGATGCGCCCGTAGTGCAACGATTGCTGACCACTGGAACGACTAGCGACCCAGCCACCAACTGTCGACAGTTCCCATGATTGAGGAAAATGACCCAAGGTATAGCCATGTTTCTTGAGTTCTTCCTCGACTTTTGGGCCTGGTGTTCCAGCGCCGAAAGTGGCGAGCTGACTCTCTGTGTCAATGTGCAGCATGGAATTCATTTTGCCCATATCGATGGTGAGCACAGGCTTGTCACTTTGCTCTGGATTGATATGACCGACCACTGAGGTTCCACCGCCGTAGGGGATGACCACAAGATCATTGGCTTTAGCATGGACCAGGAGTTCACGTACCTCCTCAGACGATTCAGGCATGGCAACACCATCAGGGAAGGTGTCAACATTGCCGCTATGCATATCTAGCCAATCGGGTAGGCTTTGACCTCTAGCATGGCGGACTCTAGCCTCAGGGTCTGTATTAATTAAAGAGTGGGAAGTTAGTTTTGTGGTGGGCACCTTGGCAATCACATCGTCCAATGTTGCCTGAGGTAGAGGTTTTGCAGGGCCAACGAGGGCGGTCAACAACATGCGCAGACCATTATTTAATTCCATGCTCAAATTACTATTTTCATTTCCCCAACCATTCCATAACCGCATATGTATCACCCTAAATAATTGTTTGCAGATCTAGATAAGTCTGCCAATTTAACCCCGTTTAGTATAGCGTTAATGGCAATGAAACCCTCAACTCTTGAGGTATACTATTTGTAGTAATATTAACCGGTGGATCTGAAATAGTCGCTGTCAAAGTACGACGGCTTAGTCACTATTTCGGTCACTGTCTTGGTACGGAATAAATACATGGATATAACCAGCAACAGCGGCTTAGCGTCTGTGCCAGCGGTAACGCAATATCTGCGTTCCGCGGAGGCCTGTGGCGTTGATTATTCTGTACTGTTAGCCGAAGTGGGTATCGATGCTGATATTTTAAAAGATAACAGCAAGCATGTGCCATCTCATGCCATGGAACAGTTATTGTCGTTATTAATCGAGGCCAGTGGCGATCCCTGTTTTGGTCTTCATTCCGCGCAGTTTGTGGAGCCTGCTTCCTATAGCGTGCTGGGTTACATATCAATGAACTGCTCCACACTAAGGATGATCCAAGCCAAGATTCCAATCTATGAAAAGATTGTCGGTGATATGGGAGTTACCTCTATTGAAATCGCTGATGGTTATGCGCTCCAGCGCTGGACATGCCGATTTAATGACAAAAGAGTAAGGAAACACGAGGTGGAAAATGTTTTGGCGTCTTGGTGCCTTTTTGCCCGACGATTTCTGAACTTCGAGGGCTGGCATAGTATTTGGTTTGAGCATGAAGGCCCAACTGATCCGGCCTTACTGGAAGAGTACATACAAATTTTTGGGTGTGACGTTTTATTCAACCAGCCAGCCAGTGGGTTTCGGTTTATAGAAAGTGCTTTAGATGAGGTCTTTCCACAGGGAAATGAGCAGTTACTTCAAATGTTATTGGAGCATGCAACGAGCATTTTGGCGAGTTTAGACAAAAATCAATCTGTGACTGATCAGGTTAAAAATCTCCTGCGACTGGTGTTAAAGCAGCAGACACCCTCTAGCCAAATCATTGCTGAGATGCTCGATATGAGCAGCCGCACGCTTCAGAGAAAACTCGATGAAGAGGGAACAAGTTATAAAGATCTGCTCAATGAGCTTCGCCTAGAATTAGCTATGTATTATTTAAAGAATACGGATCTGTCACTCGAATCTATAGCTTACCAACTAGGCTATGCAGAGGCGCGTTCGTTCTATCGAAGCTTCAAGCTCTGGACGGGTCGTACTGCAGGCTCCTATCGAAACAAGCTTACCCCTGAGACTCCATAACTCTAGGTTCAACGGATTTTTCTGCGGCGCGCCATACACGAATAAAATTGCCACCCCAGATTTTAGTGATATCGTCTTTACTGTAGCCGCGTTTTAGCAACTCTAGAGTGACATTGAGTGCCTCGCTGGCATCATTGAACCCAATAATGCCACTTCCATGGTTAAAGTCAGTGCCAATGCCTACGTGATCAATACCAATACGATCAACAATGTAATCAACATGATCGAGCATTTCGTTTAAACCGATGGGGCCGAGTAGGGCGTTGGTGCGAGTTAAAAAGTCTCTCCTAATAGCTGGGTCATCAATTTCCCAGTACAGCTCGAAGGGATACAAATAGTTCTCTTCTATACCTGATTCTTTGCGAACAGCGCGGATATTTGTGTCCATGTCTGGGTCTGAAGAGTCGAATAAATAACCGCGAAATGGCGCGATATGAATGACACCACCAGTCTCGCCAATTCGATCTATTTCTTCATCTGAGAGATTGCGAGTAACGTCCGTCAGTGCGCGCACGTTGGAATGGCTGGCAATAACCGGAGTAGTAGACAGATCAATAGCTTGTAATGCTGCTTGAGTGGACAGCTGGGAAATATCTACAACACCTCCGAGGACATTGATTTTTGAAATAGCGGATCTTCCTAAGACAGATAAGCCACCATGCTCTGACTTCGGCTCTCTAGTGCCTGTGTCGCCATCAAATAGCGTGCGTGATGAGTCTGCAAAGTTGTTGTGACCCATATGCGTGAGGGCAAATACCCTCACCCCAGAATCGTATAACTCATTGATACCTGCTGTGTTGGTGCCTAAGATCAACGCATTTTGGAAACCAAGAATGAGTGCTGCTTTACCCTCTGTCTGAGCCGCCTGGAGCTCCTCTGTCGTTTGAACGATAATGGCGTTATTGACTGGATCGTTAGCCAAAGCATTCACTGCTGCAAGCTTGGTTTGCGCCAAGGCTTTTGCTGCAGCATAACCCTTAGGGTTTCTCGGCATCGGGCCAACAGCTAATGACATAACCACTGCATCTAACCCACCAGCATGCATCTTTGCTGGCGATACCCTTGATAGGCCATCAGCACCGACGTACATAGAAGGCTTGCCGGGTATTTCAATATCTGCGTGTGCATCTATCGTCAATGCAGAAGCATGAACGGCCTTGGCTTGGGTTATTAGAGTGGTGCTTTTATCTTCGGGTGCCGCTGCTGCTCCCTCTGACGCAGATTCAACATTGCAGCCGGCTTGGCTGAGGGTTATTAAAAGTAGAGTAGCTAATAATTTGGGCATAGAGACAACCATGTCATTAATTAAGATTTATTTTTCGTAGATAGCATAGATTTTTTGCGTTGGTTCTATGACTTCCCACTCCCCTTCAAAGCCAGCAGGTACGCAAATTTTATCACCGGCAATAACGGTTAACTCATTGCCTTGGGTATCTCGTAAAATCGATTTGCCACTCAATATATGGAAATACTCATTTTCGGTGTAGCTAACTTTCCAACAGCCAACTTCTGCGCCCCATTCTCCCACAAAGAACCGATCATCGGCTGAAAAATGAAGAGTATTGTTTTGCTCAGGTTCGCCTTTAACCAAACGGTCTTTAGGGGTTGGATAGTGCTCTACTTTTGCAGTGCTTTTTGCCAGCGCAACTATGTCAGTAATATTTTTAGGCATGGGAGAATCCTTTGGTAACGAGTAGATACCATAACTATCATTTGCCTAAAAGACCATTATCATCTGCCCATTGTTTAGACCGTTTCATGCCTTCATCAAATGGCATTTCAGGCTTCCAACCAAGAATGCGCTCGGCTTTCTTGATTGAGAACCAGCTCTTGGTGGCGAGTTGAAGCACGGTTGCAGGAGAGGCTTCGTTTAGATTGCCCATAAGGTCGGCAACTTTTGAGGCTATGGCGGCGACTCTAAGCGCAATCTTAGTGGAGACAAGCATGGGGCCTTTTTTACCCAACCATTGATAGTGTGGCGCAAAATATTCTTTAGTGGTCATGTAGCCTTCACAAGAAAGGTTGAATATTTCGCCTACCGCATCTGGATGTTGAGCGGCAAGCGCAATACCCTTGACTAAATCATCTATATAAATGGGCCTAAAGAAACCCTCACCTTTGGCGGGTAGCATAAATTGATTCTTAGCAATTGCTTCTAAGGGAGCAATGATCCACGGTCGGCTACCGGGGCCATAGGCATCACCTGGACGCACAATTACTACCTCAATATCATCATTTGCCGAGGCCGCAAGTACAGTGTGCTCAGAGGCTAGCTTGGTGAGCACATAACTGCCACCATCTGCATGTACAGGGTGGTTCTCATCAAGTTCTCCCTCTGCGGCATTACCATAGGCCACGATAGAAGATATCTGCACAAAACGTCGCACCTTATGTTTTTTTGCCGCATTAATTAAGTTACCAGTAGCCTGCACATTTACTCGCCACATATCACTGTCTTCCATGGCATTTGAAACCAATGCCGCGGTGTGAATGATGACATCACAATCGTCTAGCACGTTGGCAATGCTCTCAGGTTTGGCGATATCGCCTTCAATAATATCTGTGCCATTACCAACCAAATCAACGCCAACTACGGCTTGATTATTCTGTTGATAAAAACGCATTAGAGAATTACCAATAAAACCATTGGCTCCAGTGATTAATACTTTTTTGATCGATTGTTCGCTCATAGATACCTCAATGTTGATTTGTGCTGATGTTTACCTAATTAGCCCATATTCTTCCGATAAAAACTGCCAACCAATTTAGTTAGTCGTGTTTTAGAAAATAGATGAGTGATCGCTGCAGTGATTTTATTAGCCGCCCCCGGAACAATGGTCATTTTGCCCGAGAGGCAGTCACGGATACCTTGCTCAGCCACCTCTTTAGCTGACATCATCATGTTCGGTGCAATGTTTAGCTTGGCACCTTGATCTGGGTTATCCATCATTTTTGTGGCTGTATAGCCAGGGCAAAGAGCCGAGACAACTACACCATTTCCCGCAGCATTCAGTTCATCGGCAAGTGCCTGAGTAAAGGATAATACGTAAGATTTAGTTGCAGCATAGACATTTTGATTTGGAATTGGCATCCAACCTGCTAGAGAGGCTACATTAAGAATATGACCGCTTTTTCTAGTAGACATATCATTTGCATAGAGGTGTGTTAGAGAGGTGAGAGCCAGTATATTGACAGTAATCATCCTCTCTTGAGCATCAATATCTAACTCAGTAAAAAAACCATTGTGCAGAAGCCCAGCATTGTTGACTAAAAAGTCTACTCTTAGGTTATTTGACTGAGTGTTTTGAAATAGTTGCTGAGCGGCCTGGGGTTGAGATAAATCAGCAACGATTACCGTGCAATTAACACCATGCTCTTGGATGAGCGTTGTAGCAATACTGTTAAGTTTGTCTTCTCTTCGTGCCACGAGAATTAAGTCATAGCCGCGAGCACCCAGAATATTAGCAAACTCCAAGCCAATGCCATCAGATGCACCTGTTACCAGCGCTATTTTATTTGCCATGTTGTGTTACCCCTACCGTTTAGTTTAAGTGTAGTTATTATTTATAATCGATGAATATTGGCGACGACCAGGCTTGTTGACCAAGTGGCTTTTGGCAATCATCTTGTTCATCGGTGCGATAATCCCCGTAACAGGGGTCTGTGCTGACCACATTTCCTTCATCATCAAAGCTTCCGCGCAAATTACCACCGTTGATCGTCTCAATGGGTTGTTCAATCGCCCTGATGTAGTACAAGGCATCACGACCCTCGCTGGCAAAATTTGGATCCTCAAACTCGACGGTGCAACCTTGCTCAGAGGGTGGACACTCAAAACGCTGCCAAGGATCTTCAATTAGCGGTGCAATTTTTTCTCCTGCATAGGTCTGAGGACGAATTTTAACCACTTCAATACGATCAATGAGGTAGCGCTCATCAGAGGGGTGGTAACACTCGCCTAGAGACATCTTTTCTAATCGCTTTGCTTCTAAGGTTTCCACCACATAGTCAGGACATCCGGGCAGCTGTTTAAATGAACCAACTACTTTTGCTTTGAAACGTGGATTAATATCCATGTTAACGGAGCTTCCCATGGGGAGTGGCTCGCTATGATTTAAAGGATTAGCAAGATCAAACCACAGGAGCATCCGATGACCGCTGGTACCGTAGACTTCTCGCCGCTTCATAGCATCCCAAATGGCGTCTCGGTCACGGCCTTCTGCATGGACTGCCGCGATTCCTCCAGTACTTAAAAAAGAAGTTGTACGTTCAAATTCTGAAGCAAATATTTTTGCGCTTATCGGGTCGATTTGATCAGCGCGGAGAGACTGGGGCGCTGATTCGGGAACGATCGCGGTGCTTGCGAAAATAGCCTCCCAAAAGTTATCACGCACACCGGTTGCATCGGTTGTGTTAAGACGTTGTTGCTGCTTAAAGCCGTGCCCGGGGCGAGATGAGTGAGTATCAGTGGAGCCTATGAATCCCCAGCGATAGCGCAAGGGGTCTTCGGGATCTTCTAGATTCTGCAATGCCAATCCATACTGGACTGATTTTCGTGGTTTATAGTTGAACGCAGGGAGAAAGACATCCCTTGCTTGACCTGCATCAAGCCATTCGTCGGGCGTACTCCCCGGTACGGTCATAAACCCATAGATGGTATCAACTTGAACAAAGTTGTGTCTTGCCTCAACTGCACGTGCATCACATTCTTCTTGGCTAATGCCTGCAGCTGTGCAGCGATCTCGAATAATTTCCCCAGCTTGCCAGCAAGCGGGCAGATAGTTAGCTTGGGGTGCTGGACAGGTCCACTGGCCGTCACTTTCGAGGGTGCGTACTGCAAAGTCTCTAAATACCTCAGAGTTGCCATGTCCGGAGTAAACCTCAATAAGGCGAGTTTTGTCGGGGTCGCTATTGGCTTTGGTAAGCTGGTGCCGCCAGTTAGCATTAGGGGGTGTGTAAAATCCCCAGCTAGTTCCGTGGGGGGCGACAATAGTATCAAAGCCCCATTGGTCTAGTTTTTTAAATAACTCCCCGGGAGTTGCAGCACTTTCATAGCAGTTAGCAGGAAGTGAAGGGCTTGGAAGAGTGGGATCGCAGATTGGTGTTCCCGCCATGTTCTCAACCCAGGTATTGTAAGAGGCGTAATAATCTTGATGTCGCGGATCAAGTACCCCCAAAATAGACGACTGCTTGCCATCATTTGAGCGAGCAGCAATGGTTGCAACGCCCACACCGACTGACGCAATAGGATGACTGGGCAATTTGTTGGGGTCATCGTCTTTAAAGAGTACGTTATGGTGGCCATAATGATTCTCTGCAACGGTTCCCACCTGTGTCCATTCAAAGCCAAGAAAAGCAACAATATCTGGATTCATTGGATCACCGGCGGTGCGATTGCATTGACGAACAGAATCCATGCCATCTTGCCATTGGCTTAATGTAAAACTCTCGGCATGGTCTGTAAGAAAATAAAAGTCTAGTTGAGAAATATAGCGAGCGTAATCACAGGCAAAGGCTGGAGGATAGGCTCCAGACGCACCATGCATCATAGGTAAACTGTACATAAAAGCATCAGCGGAATTCGTCGTGTGTACATGGGTGTCACCGAAAAGTATTTGCTTATCAGTTGCTCCGCCATCAATTTGACTCTGGATTCGATCATGCACGACGGATGCAGGTAGCCTCGATTCTGTGATTTTGGCGGGTGTAAGAGGAGAGTCTTCCCATGCCTTATTAGGGTCGGGGAAGTAGCCGGGGAATAGTTTATACACAGCTTCGGGGGCCTGGTTGGTTAACGTTAGGCCAATAGCAACACCCAAAGCCCCAATTATAATGATAATTTTTTTAAGCATGCTTTATTCCACCTTTTTTAGATAATTCCATAACTTCGTCCGATAAACCAGTAAAAACCGAGGCCGCAGAGAGAAGCTGAAACTAAATCAACGACTAACCTTGGTTGTAGTAATTGATTCTTTTCGTTCAGTTGCTTCAGTACCAACCATAGGCCGGCAATGATCATTAATTGGCCTACTTCTATGCCAAGATTGAAGCCGAGTAATGCAGGCCATAACTGTGCGCCAGATAGACCTATTTCATCGAGTGCGCTGGCGAAGCCAAATCCGTGTATCAAGCCAAAAGCGATAGCCATTACAGGTCGAAAATTGACACTCCTTGTTTCGCTAGAGGCCAGAGGCATGTAGGCGAGGGTAAGTATTATTAATCCAATAATGCTAAGTGTGCTTAATCCTGTACCTGAGGTTAGGTTAAATACGAGCATAATCATCAAGATGGCAATTAAGGCGTATGCAAAATAATGCCGGTGCCCACTAACAACACCCGCATTATCTAGGGCAACTAGAGCGATAGTGAATCCAATGGTTGCTTCTATTACAGCAAGATCTGGTATTACAAAACCTAGAGTCGCTAGGCATAGAGTGACACTATGCCCCAGAGTAAAGCCGGTCACTATCCAGACAAGGTCGCTGAATTTACGCAGCAATAAAATAAGTGCCAGTAGAAAGGCAATATGATCAATACCACCGAAAATATGCTCAATGCCAAGGGTAGTATATTGAGCAATACTGTGAAATAAATTTTTGGCTGCGGGCCGCTTGGTATCTATTTCTTGTGTTCGTAAATCGTCTGAGAATATATATTGTTGAGACAGTTGGTCAGCCACAGCAATTTGTGCGTAGTGAACATGGGTACTTGCTACGCTGAAAAAGCTATTTATTTTAATGTTCAGAGTGTCTATTTGTGAGCCACAGTCAAAATATAAACCAACGCGAACATAGCCTTGCGCCGAGGGCTGTAGCCTTGGTGGGGCTGTGTCTTTGCAAGCTTGTTTGTCATGAAAAACACGAATAGTTTCAGCTAAATGACGACTTAGCAACACATCTAAAGCTTGATTGGGACCGCTCTGTAGACGGGTGATTTCCCTAGTCTTGACCGTAAATACAGCCTCGATGCGATTATCTGCGACGATCCAATCAGAAAATGACTGGCTACGGTTATGTGCATGAGATGTAACAGACATTGTCATTAAGGTGATCAAAATAACTAGGTGAGTAGGCATGTTCGAAAGTCGTTTCACTATGGCATTGCCCCTGTATGCCCAGAGGTCTCTGCTTTGCTTTGGTTTAGCCATTCAATATTTGCGCTGTCACGTAATTGTTGAAGATAGTCGTCCACGGCAATAGATGGCGTTTGAGATTTCTCTGCCGTGCTAGATGCAGACGTACTTTGAATGGCGTCTAACATTGTCTGCAACGTCCGTTGGCGAACATTGAGGTCACTTCGTAGAGCACCCGTACTAATTGCCTTTTGCACCAATAGTTTTTCTTCAATTAAGCGGTCGAGTATTAGTTGTCCATCGTCCTGAGTCATTGCCCCACGCTTATCTTGATCAAACAATGAAGCGGCGCGAAGGTATTCGGTTTTACTTATGCCAACATCATTGATTGTAACGATAATGGAGTTATCTGGTTGGTCTGAAAAGGGATTTGAAAATGCCATCAACATACCAGTGACAGAACCTAATATTACCGAAATGAGGGTTCTTTTCTGAATAATTTGTCTTGTGAGCGCGCGCATACCCTAATTCACCGTGATAATAAGCTGGTCAACCATCAGCGTATTTACTTTGATATTGGCTGTCTGCTTAAGGCGCACTAACTCATCTTTCAGTGCTCGATCTCTAGCTCTACTCTTGATTTCAGAAGCTATTTCATTGCGGACTAGCTCAAAATCTCGCATTGTCGCAGGTTCCACTCCTAAAATTCGAGCTAAATAGACATCGCCTTTTTGGCGTATAGGTTGTGAAAGTTCGCCTTCTGCTAGGCCAATGATTTTGCTACTCAAGCCCACCCCAAGGTAGCGTCGCAACATATGTTCAGGAAGGGGGCTTAAGGGGATATCAACTCTTTGCGCACCCTCAATTAGCCCAATAACTTCATCTAATTGCCCTCCAGTTAACTTATGGTTGCGAGCGTTACTGGCTTGTTCAAGAGTATTAAACTTAAACGCTTTCAGGGTGGTTCGTGATGACTCTTCAAAGATTGCTTGGTGGCTTTCATAGAATGCTCTCAACGCAGATTTATCAACAGGCAGGTTTTTCGTATCGTTAGTAATATTCTCAATGGCAGAGCGAGCTAACAATTTTCTAATCCCAGGATCTGCTTGCAGAATCCCCAAATCTTCGGCCCTTTGCAATATTAATTCATCATCTACCAGACGCTGCAGAATGGAGTGTTGAGTTGAAGGGTTTTTGGGAAGACCTAAGGTCACAAGTGCCGTATTCAAGGTCGCTTGAGTGATGGGCTGTTGATTGACTAAAACAAGTGTATCGGAAGGATTTAGGTGCCAGTTAACTTCACTCTTTGAGCCTACCAAAACTAATACAAGACCGGCAACCGCTGCTATTCCGCGGAAAATATAACCTGATTGAGTGGCCAGTAGGGGCATAGACTAGACTTTGTTTATAATTTTTTAAGCGTCTTATCATAGTCTAATATATTTTCGTCGCACTGTCTGAATATGACAGTCTAGTCACAATAGCGGACATAAAAAAAGGGGCAGTTAAAAACTGCCCCTTTAAGAGTTACTACTTTTCTAACACATATTAGAAACTGTAGTTAAGTGTTGCGCCCCAGACTGCTCCTGGAAGAACATACTGAGCGTGTGAACCGCTGGCCAGTGGTATATCAAAAGCACCTTGAGGGGTAACCTTATCAAATACGTTTTTGCCATACAGCATGACGGACCAATTCTCTCCAGCTAGGCCGGTTCGGAAATTGGTTTTAGTAAACCCATCTTCGTAATCGATAGGGTCGCGATCACCTGTCATGAAAAAGCCATCAGTGATTTGAACGTCAACACCAGTATTCCAGATCAAGCCACCAAGTACAGCGCGGGTGTAATCTGCGGTAACAGTGCCGTTATAGTCATTTCCAACCTGCGCGCCGGCAAGGTTCTGACTTATTCCAATTTGCGTTCCATCAGCTGCAATCTCGGCGACACAGCTTCCAGAAGATGTTGCACCTCCGGTTAGATCAGACTGCTGTATTGCGGTACAGCCCGCTCCGGGGAAGTCGTCATACTTACCATCATTAAGAGCGAGATTAACACCTAATCGTAGGTGATCAGTTGCCTGCCACAACATGTCAACTTCGAGACCCGAGACACTGGCGCTCGCTGCGTTAGTTACTACGAACCCAAGACCAACAAACGTTGATACCTGTTGATTCTTGTAGACACTGTCGAAGTAAGCCCAGTTCAAGGTCATAGAGCCGTCAAGAAGTGTGTGCTTTCCACCGATCTCCCAAGATTCAGCATTCTCATCTTCATACTCAAAACCTGGTCCTGGAATGTTTGCCTGTGGACCATCTGCTGTGAAGAGGGGCAGCTGGGAGTCTGTTGAGTTAAAACCACCACTCTTAAAGCCCTCTGAGTAGCTCATATACAACATGCTGTCATCTGACCGTGCCCATTCCAAATTTACCGCGGGAATAAACTGGTGAGTTCCTCGATCTTCGTTAAACTCATGATCATAAATACTAAACAGAGCAGCCGAG
>Ga0208948_1000827_pt1 | contig 13751 bp, 22 predicted proteins | sample AOAMet11_17_M020_2_FD_188228 | JGI IMG/M metagenome (GOLD analysis project Ga0208948, IMG submission 188228) | Ammonia-oxidizing marine microbial communities from Monterey Bay, California, USA - CAN11_17_M020 (SPAdes) | ecosystem: Environmental > Aquatic > Marine > Intertidal zone | place...
ATATTGATGGAGATGCAAATTCAATAGTTGGTTCTGATAATAATTCCAATGAAAACCTTACAATTATCACCGCAGGGCATTATGATGTCACTTTTGTTGGGATAAGTGCAACAATATGGATGGTATCTGGTATTGTAACATCCGATACTGCTCCAACTTTTACTGACTAATAATCGGTAATTGGTAGTTAATTTTATGGGGGGTTTCTTCCCCCCATTTTGAAACATCATTAAAGGCGAAACAATATGGAACTTGAAAAGATTAAAAAGAAACGTGAAGAATTGATGACCAACTACAACTCTCTTGTTGATAAGAGAATTGAATTGGAAAAACAGTTAGAAATAACCAATACAGACATTCTTACGATGAGAGGTGCAATTCTTCTTTCTAATGAATTTATTGAAGAAGAAGAAAAACCTGAACCCAAACCACTTTTTCCAGAAAAAGAAGTGGTTGTCAACGATCTAGATAAAGAAAAAGATGGCGGACAAAAGAATAAGTGATTTAAATGCATTGACCGTAACGGCATCAACTGATACGGCTTTGATTTCTGATACATCAGCATCAGAGACTAAGAAAATTACTCTTGCGAATTTCTTTAAAACACCATATGTGGGAACACCACAAGCACTTTCAGGTGCAGGGGCCGCAAATCTAACAACTTCAGTTACGAATTGTACTTCTACTGGTGCAGCACAAGTAGTTACACTTGCAGATGGAGTACAAGGACAAGTTAAGATTGTTTCTCATATAGTAGATGGTGGGAGTGTAAGAGTTACACCAACGAATTTAGATGGTGGAACATATGTTACTTTAGATGCAGTAGGTGATACTGTTGTTTTTCTTTTTAATGATAGTGCATGGCAAATCATCGGTGGATATGGACATGCAGTAGCGTAATTAAATAGTGAATATGAATTTATTTGATGATTTAAATGAAAAAAATTATTTACATTTTGCGATGAAGTATTATGATAATCGCCAATGTACTTCTATTGAAGAGTTCAATGAAGATTTGAATAAAATTAAATATGTTAAGAGATTATTTAATCGATTTCTTGAAACAGGAGAATTGAGAACAATTTTGATTCTCAATCATTTGATTGTTATCTATAATGTATTTGAAAATGAAGCAGCTACTCGTATGTTGTTTTTTAGAGTAGAGAAAAAGTTTTATTCTATTCTTAAACCTTTTCTTATATTTTTAAACCGTCTTCCAGCAAAAGTAAAAGGAATAGGCGGAGAAGATATTCAGACAAATCATATTCCATTGAATGAAACTACCATCAAAGAATTAAGGAAAATAGAATAGAATGGGAATTCTTGCAGGAATCGGGAACATATATTTTGTCTATCAGTTTTTAAAGAAACTGGTAACTCCTTTTGAGAAGACAGATGCTTTCAAATTGGGTATCATTGATGAAAAAGGAAAGATCCTCAAACGGCGTAGAGATTTAGAAACTTCTGAAGAGAAAGATGCATATAATCTTTCTGATACGTTAATTTGGAATATCAAAAAGTTAATGGGTAAGATTCCTGGCGGTAAGTCACGAATCGCATCTTATGCGGCCGCACTTTATCTTATCAAAGAACAACAAGACGGATATAAGATTACAGAAGAAGAGTTGGAATTACAATTTTTTGATATGTTTGAAAAAATGTATAATAATGATTTGAAGTTTGATCCAAGAACATTGAAAAAATTTGAAGATGTATTAAATGAAGATTCTCCTACTACGGCAATGGGTGGTGGAAATTTAGCAACAAGGGGGTTTCCTTTGTTGAAAAAACCACCAAAAGGATTAGTTATGAAAAGGTTTGGGGGAATAGATGTATTTGCTATAGATCCTACACATTTTCAAAAATCACGTTTGGGTAAAAAGAAGTATACTCGTTATAGTGGTTATGTTGGTGAAGATGAGGCCGGAGAATATATTCGTGCGTTTGCAAGAAAATATCCTAAGAAACCCATTATAGTAATGGATTCTAGTACTGGTTGTATGCAATATCTTAAACATGGTAGTGAAAAATGATGAAATTTAAAGAATATCTACAATTAAACGCAGATGATTCAATTGAACAGGTTATGGATGGCGAGTGGATACTTAAATCAAGGTCTTCATGGAAAGCCACAGATGATGAAGATAATAAACTAGAGATACATAATGATGGTCACGATCCTGAGTTACAAGGTGAATCGTGGTCGGTGCATACAAACACTTTTGCACCAAAAGCCTTTGCTTTTTTTTGTAAACAGTTCATAAAAGAAGCAAAACCATCAGAGGTAACTCATGCCAGATCAAGAATCTTTCCTACAACTTAAATCAGAAATCCAAACATTAAAGATCAAGGACGAATATCGTTCAAAAGAACTTGATGCATTAATGTCAAAATTGGATGATACTTCATCCAAACTCAATACTCTTTCAGATAATATTAGTCGGTTACTTGCAGGACAAGAAATACACAAGACAAATGATAATGAAGTTCGTGATGAATTAAAGATACTTCATACACGAATTGGTGATCTTCATGACAAGTGTTCAGAAATGATTGATAAAACAGAAACCAGAATATCATCTGATATATCATTGTTGTATAAAAAAGTAGACTCTCTTGAAAAATGGAGATGGATTACTATTGGTGTGGCAACAGCCTTGACATTTTTTATAGGACACATCCTTCCAAAATTCTTAAATAATTAAACTTGACATTTTGACATAATGTGGTATAATGATACTATCACATTAAAATTCTATTTAAATTTGTTATGCCCTCTTATATTGACACAAAATACGTAAATTTAGTTTCATCTAGGCTTCCCTTGTTCAAAAATAAACAACAGGGGCTGTATAATTTTCGATGTCCATTTTGTGGTGATTCTCAAAAAAGTAAAACCAAAGCAAGAGGTTATCTGTATCAAAAAAAGACAGATCTCTTTTATCGTTGTCATAATTGTGGACAAAGTAATACTTTTTCTAATTTTCTCAAACAACTTGATGGTGAATTACACAAACAATATGTCTTAGAGAGATACAAAGAAGGTGTTACAGGAAAAGGCCAAAACACAGAAGACCCAGTATTTAAACATGAGAAACCAGTATTTCATACTAAGATAGATCTTCCACGAATTAGTGATCTTGATGACCAACATTTTGCAAAAAAATATCTGGTCAATCGTGCAATCCCACCTCAATTTTTAAGTTACCTATATTATACAGAGGACTTTAAAGGTTTTGTTAGAAAGACAACAAAACGTGAGTATGATTTAAATGAAAGAGAACAGCGAATAATAATTCCCTTCTTTGATAAAAATAAACAACTCATTGCATTTCAAGGTAGAGCATTTACAAATACTCTGCTTCGTTATATCACGATTAAGATAGACGAAGATTCCCCCAAGATATTCGGTTTAGATCGTTTAGATTTGGAGAAACAATTTTATGTAGTTGAAGGCCCGTTTGATTCCATGTTTCTGCCGAATTGTATCGCAATGGCAGGATCAGATGTAAATTTGAAATCACATATTGAGATTTCAAGTGCATTGGATAATCATACAGGAACAATAGTTTTCGACAATGAACCTAGAAACAAAGAAATCATTTCTAGAATGGAAAAAGTGATTGATAATGGTTGGAATATTTGCATCTGGCCGGAATCTGTTGCTTGTAAAGATTTGAATGATATGATTCTTGCCAGTATTCAAGAATCCAGATTAATCGAAATAATAAATAACAACACGCACAATGGTCTACTTGCAAAAACACACCTCGCTACTTGGAGAAAAAAATGAACCCAACCAATCCCGCCGTCTTGCCTACACAATACCAACAATTTATTCACCTTTCACGATATGCACGATGGGATTACGATAAGAAACGAAGAGAAACATGGGGAGAAACAGTAGACCGATATTTTACTTTCTTTCAGGAACATCTTAAAGAAACATGTGATTATGATTTAGGAAATGGAATAGTCGAAGAATTAAGAGAAAATGTGTTGTCGTTGAACGTAATGCCTTCTATGCGATGTTTGATGACTGCTGGAGAAGCGCTCAGAAAAGAGAATGTTGCTGGTTATAATTGTTCTTACGTAAAAGTTGATACTCCACGTTCTTTTGATGAAATACTTTATGTTCTTATGAATGGAACTGGTGTCGGATTTAGTGTAGAAGCAGAACACGTAAATCATTTACCATTAGTTGCAGAAGAATTCCATCCAACCGATACGACAATTGTTGTTGCAGATTCAAAACTTGGATGGGCAAAAGCATTCAAGGAACTTTTGAGTTTGTTATGGACAGGTCAGATTCCAAAATGGGATCTTTCAAAAGTTCGTGGAGCAGGAGAACCATTAAAAACATTTGGAGGAAGAGCTTCTGGCCCACAACCACTAGATGATTTGTTTCATTTTGCATCAAGAATATTTCAAGATTCGGCAGGGAGAAAACTCAAACCCATCGAATGTCATGATATTGTTTGCAAAATTGCAGAAATAGTTGTAGTGGGAGGTGTTCGTAGAAGTGCTCTTATTAGTCTTTCAGATCTTAATGACAGAGAAATGAGATTTGCAAAACACGGAGAATGGTACAAACTTAATGTACAACGGGCACTAGCAAACAATTCAGTTAATTATAAGGAACGGCCCGATGTTGGGACTTACATGCGAGAATGGTTATCTCTCTATGATTCAAAGTCAGGAGAGCGTGGTGTATACAATGGTGTATCAGCAAAAAATCAAGTAGCATTATTAAATGAAAGGGAAAAAGATGGTAACGGAGGATATGTTAAACGAAGAGAACCTAGAGATGATTTTGGAACTAACCCCTGTAGTGAGATTATACTTAGAAGCAGAGAGTTCTGCAACCTTAGTGAGTGCGTTGTCAGAAGACATGACGATGCTGAATCTCTTAAAAAGAAAGTCCGATCTGCAACAATCCTTGGCACTTTCCAATCCACTCTTACCAACTTCAGATATCTCACAAAAGAATGGGAAAACAATTGCACTGAAGAAAGACTGTTGGGTGTCTCGCTTACCGGCATATTAGACAATTCATTAACAAATGGTAAAAAGAAGGGACTAGAACCCCTATTAGAAGAATTAAGAAAGGTTGCATATGAAACAAACAAAGAATGGGCAGACAAACTTGGAATTTCACGGGCAGCCGCAATCACTTGTGTCAAACCTAGTGGTACTGTTAGTCAGCTTGTTGATAGTGCTTCTGGTATTCATGCCAGGCATAATCCTCATTATATCAGAACTGTAAGAGCGGACAATAAAGACCCCCTTTGCAAAATGATGAAAGAGGCGAAATTTCCAAACGAACCAGATGTTACTAAACCAGACCACACAACCATATTCTCTTTTCCAATGGAAAGTCCCAAAGGAGCCGTTTGTCGAAAAGATATGACAGCGATTGAACAATTAGACCTTTGGACAAAATATCAAAAACATTGGTGTGAACACAAACCATCTATTACGGTTTCTGTTAAAGAACCTGAATGGTTTGATGTTGGTGCATGGGTGTGGAACAATTTCGATTCGATTAGTGGTATTTCATTCTTACCTTTTAGTGAACATACATATAGACAAGCGCCGTATCAAGATTGCACAAAAAAAGAATATGATGAATTGTTGGTCAAAATACCAAAAAAGGTAGATTGGTCAACATTGTCTAATTATGAACAGCAAGATTATACGATAGCATCACAAGAACTTGCCTGTTCAGCAGAAGGTGGGTGTGAAATTGTAGACCTTTAATCGGAGAGACATGGAAGTTGAATTGGATGTAGAATGTAATAATTGTAATGCGAAATATACTATGATGTACGAAGCAGATGACATACAGACAAGACAAGAAGAACACGCATTTCATTGTGCTTTTTGTGGAATATTAATGGAACCTTATTATGACGAATTTTTTGAAGAAGATTAAATTTGTCGCCGGAATTGATTATTCATTAACATCGCCCGCAGTATGTGTAGCAAAAATAATTGATAATGAGATCAAATTTGAAAATTGTAAGTTTCATTTTTTGAAACAGAACAAGTCGCATAAATCATTGGGTAAGATGTTTGCATATGATTATCCAGAATATACGGATGATATTGATCGATTTAGTAAACTTGCATCGTGGACTATTGAATGTATTCGATGGTTTGATGGCCGAGTAGATGAAGTTTATTTGGAAGATTATGCATTTGCAGCGACAGGTAGAGTTTTTAATATTGGAGAGAATACTGGAATACTCAAAAAACAACTCAAAGAAGCTGGATTCAAATATGATACAATCCCACCCACAGTAATCAAAAAACACGCCACAGGAAAAGGAAATGCCAATAAAGAGTTAATGTATGAAACGTTTTTGTCAGAATCACACGTTGATTTGAAGAGTCAGTTGTCTCCAAAATCAACCAAAATTTCTAACCCTGTATCTGACATTGTAGATTCATTTTACATTTGTAAGACAGGATTTCACTTAAAGGAACAGTTATGCGAACCGAGCAAAACCCTTATCTAGTTGAAACAAAAAATGGTCAAATATTAAAATTTAGTAAAATAGATGCGGATAATGAAGCAGTAATTAAACAATTAGATGGTAATGATGTTGAGGTATATCATGATGGAAAACTTCAATATAAGTTACATGGCGTTGAGCAAGGTAAACTTTTTTAAAAAAGAACTTGACACTTTGGAAACAATTTGTTATAATAATACTATGGAAATAAAAAATGTTTGATAAAATCTTACAGGCGGTTCTAAAGTTTTTTAGAAAGAAAACACCAGAACCACCTACAGAAGAAAATAATGAATCCCTCGAAGCCCTTGAAAAAGTAGAGGCCCTTGATAAGATTGGAGAACCTTTATGAGCATGATGAAGTTTGATGACTCTAAAATAAAAGAAATCCGAAAACGGAAAGAACAGGGGCTTCCGCCACCACCACCTGACGGAGATGTGGTTGAACAATCAAAGAATGCAAAGGGTGGAAGTGAGTTGATTTATCAAAGAGTCAAGGAGAGAGTGCCTGATGACCTCTGGAACTACTTTCAGGTCATTCTTTCAAGGGTTCGTGAATACGAAGATAAACCAAAAATCCTTTGGTTTCAGGACACATCGAAAGATCCAGAAGTACAATTTTTAAAAGATAAAACTTATCGTGACAAGTTTGTACGATTTGTATTTCCTTCTGATTGGTCGCTTGAAAAATATAATATGGATCTTGATGTTGAATATGAAAAGAGTGTTGTTCTCAAGAACGCAATAGAACCAATTCCAATACATACCAAACCAAAAGACGGCCCAATTCGACTTGCATATATTTCTACACCACATCGTGGATTAGATGTATTGATTGGTGCATTCAAAGCATTAAAGTTAGAGAATGTCGAACTTGACATATATTCAAGTTTTAAGATATATGGTTGGGAAGAACAAGACAAAGAATGGGAACCTCTTTATAATGCATGTAAAGAAACACCAAATGTGAATTATCATGGAACAGTTTCTAATGATGAAATTCGGTCAGCATTACAACAAACACATATCCTTGCATATCCAAATGTCTATCCAGAAACAGGATGTATATCTGCAATCGAAGCAATGAGTGCAGGATGTATTGTGGTATGTCCAAATCTTGGAGTCCTTCCAGAAACGTGTGCAAATTTTGCATGGATGTATGGATTTGTTCAAGATAAGACTGAACACGCAAGGAAATTTGCATATGTTTTGAAAGATGCAATTAATAATTTTTGGGAACCACCAGTTCAAGCCGGTCTTGCATTTCAGAAACAATATTATGATATGCACTATGATATTGAAACTACTGCAAAACAATGGACAATGATGTTAGAAACAATCAAGAACAATATTGAAAACACTAAAGAGAAAAAATCATAATGACAAAGAAAGTGAAAATAGAACGTAAACCGATGAAGGTAAAACGTACTCGTAAAATTTCAGAAGAACAACGTGAGGCTCTTCGGGAACGCATGAAAGATATGCGTAAGAAGAGGAAACCAGCTGAATATAAAAATGTGAATGAACGTGTTCTCGCTCTTCCAGATGATGATAATTATTCTTTTAAGAGTGTTAAGGGATGGATTAAACATAACAAGGAAATGGTTGCCGCATTAAGTAAACAGGGCAGAGGCAGACATGTTGGAGAAAAAGAACAAAGAAAAGTAGAATCACAAGCCGCATCTCGTAAAGCATATATTCGTTATTGTGAACATTACCTAAAAACTGGTGATTGGATTGGAATATTTTCGGGACAAGATGAAGAACATAAAGTGGTTCCAAGATGTGTTGCTATGGCATATTACCCTGACGGAACTCCTAAGAGGTCTGTGGGGGTATTCTATCCAGATATTAGTGCAGTTTGGACAAAAGGAATGAATGAAACAGAATTCGGAACATCACAAGAATATGTTCCTAAAATTAAAAAAACCGTTGCATTGACAGATAAACAATTTACAGGAGAAGTTTGATATGGCAGAATTTAATATTTTAGAAACCCTTGATTTAGTTGGTAAGGCCAAGACAAGAGAAGAGAAACGACAAGTTCTCGCAGACAGAGATAATTTTGCAACTAGGGCGTTGTTGCAATTGAACTATCATCCAGATGTCAAGTGGCATCTTCCGCCAGGAGCACCACCATATACGCCAGGACAGGTAGCCGATTCGACTCCGAATTCACTTCATTTTGAAGTAAAAAAGTTGGATTATTATGTTGATCCAAGTCCACACGACCTTCCTATGCTCAGAAGAGAATCGATGTTTGTTGAACTATTAGAACGAGTTGATCCAAATGATGCAAAACTTATTATTGCTGTCAAGGATCGAAAATTGTCTTATAAGGGATTGTCTTATAAGTTAGTTAAGGATACATGGCCAGATCTTCTTCCAGATGTTGAAGAAAAGGAAGACACACCACCAGTTAAAAAACAAAAGGTTGTGAAAAAAGGTGTCACTCCAACGACAAATAGTAAAGGTGTAGATTGGTAAAAAACTGTCACCTGAACGACAAAATTGCATAAATATAACTACATTTGGTTGATGAGTTCTATATTCCATGTTTCTGTGAATGAAATTAATAACCAAAAAAAGGTACAAGTATGGTAAAGACAGTAAGGGTGTTCCTTGCTCTGTTTGCTACACTATGGTATACTACTTCACCGATTAATAGTAATGCACCATCTCACATATGGGAATATGATTTAGATCGTATTCTCAATCAAAAGCCTGTGAGCATGGTTACACCAGACTATTACAAACCTCTTGAATTTGATAAAGTAAAATATACATCAGCAGATGTTCTCTGTTTGGCGAAAAATATTTACTTTGAGGCAGGAGTGGAGAGTACAGCAGGAAAATTAGCAGTAGCGAATGTTACGTTAAATCGTACATTGGGTACTAATTATCCTAATACCATATGTGAAGTAGTGCATGAGGGCATACATCGTTATAATGCTAAAATAGAAGAGTATGTTCCTGTGAGAGATAGATGTCAATTTAGTTGGTATTGTGATGGTTTATTAGATGAACCAAGAGAAGGTAGAACTTGGGAATCTGCCCAAGAACTTGCAAAAAAGGTTCTTGTTAATCATCATGACAAAGCACTAATTGACATAACAGATGGTGCAACGCACTATCATGCAAATTGGATGGAGACATATCCAAAGTGGAGTAAAAGGAAGAAGATTATGGCTTCGATAGATAGGCATATTTTCTACAAAAAACATTGAAAATAACTTGACATTTCTGTTCCAATAGGTTATAATATACATGTAACAATAAAAAAGGAACAAATATGAAAAATTTAATACTTATATTATGGTTTGTTCTGTTTTTGAGTCCATCCGCATTAGCAGGAGTTGAATATGTGACAGAACAGGTCTGTCACGCAATGTCTGGATGTTGGATAGATACGAAAACTGGCGAGTGTCCAGATTGTGTAATTGAAAGACGAAAAGTTGTTCATACACATGAAGAGACACCTGTAGTAGAAAAACCTTTTGTGGAGCCCAAAAGAACTTTTTGGACACCTAAAAAAACAGTAAAGGTTGAAATACCAAAAGAAAAAGAAATAGTAGAGAAAAAGGGAAATTGGACTTGTATTGTCGGCCCTTGTGACTTTATTGATGAAGATGGTAATCTGATTGAAAAAGGATAATAATTAAATGCCCTATTATGACTATGTTTGTGAGAAATGTGGCGAGGATTTTGAAGAGTCCTTGCCCATTGCTCGAAGAGATGAACCCACCAAAAAACCATGTCCGATTTCTGACTGTGATGGTGTAATTAAAATGATGTTTGCAAAACCATATATTGGTGATCCTTGGCACTTTGCAGGGAAGAAACCAGATGATGCTTTTAAAGATAAACTTAAAGATATAAAAAGTAAACATCTGCACAGTACAATAGATACTCATTGATATATGAAACAATTTAATTATGATCTTCTTGAAAATCGAAAAGATCAACTAGAACAAGACAATTCAGGTGAAGATAGGGTATATCATTCTCCAAATGGTACATATCCATCTATCACCAATCTTCTTTATCATATGATTTCTAAGCCAGGCATCGAAGCGTGGAGAGAGAATATTGGAAAAGAAAAAGCGGATAAAATTTCACATCGTGCTGCAAGGCGTGGTACTAACATTCATGGAATAATTGAAAAATATTTACGTGGTGATGAAAACTATTTAAAATTAAAAGATGGTAAGAGTAGTGTGATGCAAGAACACAAAGAACTTGTTCTTGCAGGCATACCACAAATTGATGCAAGGATTGATAATATTCGTGGAATTGAATTGTCAATGTGGTCAGATCACCTCAAGGTTGCAGGAACTTCAGATTTGATTGCAGATTATAATGGTGAACTTGCGGTCATTGATTGGAAAACAGGAAGTTATGTCAAAAAAGACGAATATGTTTTTAATTATATTTTACAAGGAACTGCATATTGTCATATGTTGGCCGAAATGTATAAATTGGTTCCGAAAAAGATTGTGATTTGTACACTTATTCGTTTTAGTGATCCTAAAAAACCAGTACCATTTATGGATGGTGATAAAGTTGTAGATTTGCTTGTTGAATGGAAAGAATATAATCCTGAAGATTATGTTGATGAACTTCTCAAAGTATGTAATGCATTCCATTTTAGTAAAAGTGGATAATATAAATATTTACAGATATACAGGAATTTGTTTGATGACCTGAAAGGGTATCTTATAAGACATCGGTGCGATTCCGATCAGCTCCACCAAAAGTGTTTCAAGGAATTTTCTTGATGGGGCTGTAATAGAATTCGATTGTGAGAGAGAGTATCAGAGAGAACAAATAGGGTGATGACCTTCATCGAAACCATAATCGCAAATAATTCCGATTATACCGCATACTCTTACGCACTTGCTGCGTAGATTATAGCCGAGTTCGGACTTAGGTTCTACGGAGGGTCGCTTGGGAACAGAAGTATCCTCCACTACCACAACTTTAGTGTAAGGACAAATGAATAAAAAAACTAAAGATAGATTAGGTGATGGTAAGATTAATACTGGAATTGAAATGATTGAAGATCAAGAAGAAAAATTATGGGAGACTAATCCGATGGAAGCATTGAGATATGAAAAAATTGAAACAAGAAAGAAGTTGAATTGGTGGGCACGATTTTCATTGTCCATGATTATAGTTATGACTTTTTTGTTTTTAATATGGTTATTGTTTTTTGGTGCATTGCCGGCCGAGTCGAGGGACTTAATTAATATAATGGTTGGGGCCTATGTGGCCGTCCTCGCCAAGTCAACCGATTATTGGTTCAAAGACAAGGATGATCCTGAACAAAAAGAAGGAGAAGCCGTAGGAAACGCTAACAATAATAATGATACGATTTAACTTGACAATGTTATCATTGTTTGATATAATTAAGGGATAATGTCAGAATTACTAAATTTTTATTCTTCAGAAGAATATAATGCTGAAATTGAAGAAATTGTTGAAAGAACCAGTATGAGTTATCTTGATGCAATGCTTTATCATGCAGATGAAAAAGGTCTTGAATCGGAAACGGTTGCAGGGCTAGTCAATGTTAAAACCAAAAATAAATTAAGGGAAGAGGCAGAGATATTGAATTTCATGCCCAAAACATCAAAACTCCCTATATGATATATCAAGTGACACCTTTTGAAGTATATCAAAAATATCTTTCATTGAAACAACATTTCAATAGGAATGAATACGATTACTTCAAGTTTAATGGGAGAGTTCGTGCAAGCGAATCCTCTTTTGAGAAACGAAAAGACAAATACCATTTCATACGTTTGTCGAAAATTTATAAAGAAGATGACCTTACCAAGTTTCTTGTCTCAAATTTTGTTAAGACAAAAAACATGTGGGTCGGCAATATAACATCACCAGAAGGACGGCAGAATTATATTGCATGGAAGGCAAAGATACAAAGCCTTCCTTATGTATTTGAAAATGAAGTTGAAACATTGTTTGATGAAAACGAGAAGTTCAATATCATTTTCGATGTGGAGGGTGGACAACACCCCCCTGTACTTCGCCATGTATTTGGTGAAGAAGTGTCGTTAGAAACCTTTATTATATTGGATTCTATACTTCACTTTATCCCTGACTTCAATGAGAAGATTCAGGAAACGGTCATTTGGCCGGATCTATATAATATGTGTTTAAAGTATGCACCATTCTTGAATGTGAATAAGCAGAAATATGTAGACATATTAAAAAAACAAGTAGATTTACATTATGCATAAAGTGGATAATCCGTAACACGTAGAACAAGGAGAATAAGATGGCAACATCATTCGCAAACCTCAAAAAGAGGCGTACCTCTGATCTTGAAAAACTTCAATCAGAAATTGAAAAGATCAACAAACCCCAAACAAATTTTAGTCGAGATGATGACCGCTTCTGGAAAGCGGAACTCGACAAATCCGGCAGTGGATACGCTGTCATTCGATTCCTTCCAGCAGTAGATGATGACAAGACAGCGTTTGTACGTGTCTTTAATCATGGGTTTCAGGGCCCAGGCGGTTGGTACATCGAAAACTCTTTGACCACTATTGGTCAAAAAGATCCCCTATCGGAGTACAATTCTGTTCTCTGGAACTCAGGAATCGAAGCGAACAAGGAAATTGCTCGCAAACAGAAACGTAGATTGACCTACTTTTCCAACATTTATGTTGTTGAAGATAAGGCGAATCCTCAGAACGAAGGAAAGGTTTTCCTTTTCCGTTTTGGGAAGAAAATCTTCGACAAGATTAGTTCAATGTCCAATCCCGAATTTGAAGATGAAACAGAAGTTGATGTTTTCAATTTGTGGGATGGTGCGAACTTCAAACTGAAGATTCGTAAAGTCGATGGTTTCTCAAACTATGACAAGTCTGAATTCATGACTTCTGCTCCACTCTCTGAAGATGAGTCGGAAATGGAACGTGTTTTTGGTGAACAACATGACTTGGAAGAGTTCATTGACCAGAAGAGTTTCAAGACCTATGATGAGTTGAAAACTCGTTTGGATACGGTTCTTGGGAACATTCAAACCGCTGCAATGACGGCACCAACATCGGTAGAAAACGATGAGGCTCCGTTTGATGGTGGGACACCGATTCCCGAATCTTCTACTTCAGAAGATGAGAACCTTGATTACTTCAAGAAGTTAGCGGAAGCGTAGTAGATATTACGCTATCTTGTGAACAAAATCACTTCTCTCAAAGTGCATTTCTT
>Ga0208948_1000843_pt1 | contig 13665 bp, 13 predicted proteins | sample AOAMet11_17_M020_2_FD_188228 | JGI IMG/M metagenome (GOLD analysis project Ga0208948, IMG submission 188228) | Ammonia-oxidizing marine microbial communities from Monterey Bay, California, USA - CAN11_17_M020 (SPAdes) | ecosystem: Environmental > Aquatic > Marine > Intertidal zone | place...
CTGGATGGTGGGCTGATGGACAGATTGATGATAAGACATTTGCAAAAGGAATTGAATTTTTAATAAAGATCGGGCTTATTGTTGTTTAATTCTATTTTTAATTACAATGATAACTGCGGCTGGTGCTACAAAGTACATTCCAATGTTTAGTAGAATGATTCCAATACCATAACCTAACATCTCTTCTTCAGTGTCAACATCAACATAGTTGAGTAGTGTTAATGAAGTGAGTAATGGAGTTAGTGTTACTTTTACTGCTTCTTTGAAGATTGGATTTTCTCTTTCATAATCTGCTACATATGGTGAAAATGAATAATAAAATTGGTTGAAACCAGTCATGAATACAGTTCCAGATTGTGTTGTCATAACGGTATTATCTCTAATCTCTCTCAAAAATTGTACCTGTGGTGCCATCTCACTACCAAACGCTGCAGTTGCAATTAGACATCCGCCACCTTCTTCATTAGAACTAGTTACTTCTTCGGAGTCTTCAGAAGGTGGAGGTCCTGAATGAATTAGTTTAAATGATTTTATCAGGTCAGTTATTTCGTCTTCATGATTGTAATAGTCAGTTAAATGATTTGTATATTGAATTGTGTAAACTCGATTATCATTAACAAACACAATTGTCGAAAAGCCTACCTCTCTAACTTGATCATTCAAATTTTCAAATTTTCCTGTTGCACGAAGGATGTATGCAGGATTATCATCAATTGATGTTTGTCCTTCATCCGTAATTGTCAAAACGTTCTGTGTAATCAGAGGGCTAATCTTATCTTGTAATTTTAAAACTTCATCTGCAAGAGTACCAGATGTACCATCAATGGTTAGCGATAATGCAGGACTTGAAGTTGAAGTTTGAGGTCCTAAAACAACTAGATCAGGAACGTTAGGATCGGTTTTTGGTGGAGATTGTATTAACCATCCAACTGGGGAATTAAAAGAGACTCCAAGATAGTTGTTAGTGTAAAGTTCAGGTGCAGTCTGCATAATTGGCGTGTTAGTCCTTGTTGGAGATTTTAAATCCAAAATATCTGAGATTTCACTACGATCTTTAACAATTGCCTTATTGACAATTGCTTTGAATGTTTGAACTGCTTGATCATTTGGCATTGTTTCTAATTCTGCAATTTTATCCAAAGTATCAAAACTTTCTTGAGTGATTATTCTTCCAAAAACAGTGTATTGTCCATCAAGAAAAGTGGAATCTTTGTGAACAATGAAAAATTGTGAACCTGCACTGTTTGGATCATTTGAACGTGCCATAGATACAATCCCTCTTTCATGTACAATATCATTAAATTCTGCATCTATTGTATATCCAGGATCACCTGTGCCCCACAATGATGGAGATACCCCAGGTTTGGAAGTTAGTGGATCACCCCCTTGAATCATGAATCCAGGAATAATTCTATGAAAGATGATTCCATCATAAACTCCATCTTCTGTTAATTTTAGAAAGTTTTCAGTGTGATTTGGTGCATCGTCTGAGAAAAATTCAATAACAATATTACCAGAACTAGTTTCTAGAACAACTACAATGTCTTCATTTTCTGCAAAAGCTTGAGGAGTAATGGCTATGATTAATAATGTAAGAGGTATAGAGAGAAATTTTCCATTCATAAATTTTAAAATTTTATCTATAATAAAAATTAGATCTGCAATTGACTTTTAACGATCTATTTTTCAACTTGTTCTATGGAATTTGATGAAAAGATCCACACACATTTGATGTCTGTTTGGAGAGAATCAAAATCATTTTTTGGTATTGGTGGAAAAGAAGGGATGCTAATATTAACAGATAATCATTTAATATTTCTAAAAAGAACTGAGAGAATGAAAAAATGGTGGGGGGCAGCAAGTAAAAGACAGATAGTTACGTTATTACAAAATAAAAATACAATGACTGATAAATTGGATGGATATGAGGAAAAAGATTTACAGGTGGACTTGGAAGAAGTAAAAGAAAAATATATCAGTAAAATTACATTTGATAACATTTTGGAGATTGATGCAGAAGAAAAAACATGGGGCAGTATATTAAAAATGGAAGCTATTGAGAATGGAAAGAAAAAAAATTATGAGTTTTCAATTGTACAAGACTGGGTAAAATACCCAATTAAAGATCCAACAAAATATCTTATTGTCGATTGGAAACCTTGTGTAGAGTTCGTCAAATCAAGACAAAGAGTCACAAAATAAAATGAATAAAGTTTTTGCTGTAGGAGTGGGTCCAGGCTCATCAAAATATGTTACAGATATTGTAAAAGATGCGATATCACAATGTGATGTTGTAATTGGTTATGGATATACGATAAAAACAATTGAAGAATTTGTCAAAGGAAAAAAAATACTTGAAGTGACAATGGAGAATCAGGAAGACGCATATCAAGAGATTGCAAAAGAAGATAACCATACAATACTGGTTCCTTTTACAGGTGATGTCAACTTTTCAGAATCGGAAGTGGTTGATAGATTAATTGAGATTTATGATGAAGTGGAGATAATTCCTGGAATTAGTTCAACACAAGTAGCTGCATCACGAGCGAAAGTCCCAACTGACAAGTCCAAAGTAATTACTATGCATATTTCAACATCAATTGAAGAGAAAAAATTAGAATTACAAAAAGCACTGATTGACGGTCTAAGTGTTATACTAGTTCCAAGACCATGGCCAAAAGTTCCTGAAAAACATTTTATGCAATCTGAAATTGCAAAATATTTGAAACAAAATGGTTTTGATACTTCAGAGATGAGAGTACATGTTTACGAGTCAATAACTACAGAAAATGAGACTAGTTTTGAAGGAACAGTTGATCAATTAGAAGGAAAAGAGTTCTCAGACCTCTCTGTAATGGTTTTCAATCAAGCAACACTTGAATCGTATATTAATTTTGAATAGTTATGGGTAAAAAAGCACCAATGTGGGCTCCATCAAAAAAAGAATTAGAGAAAATATTAGAAGTAGATAACGTACATGAATTATTTCTAGTTGGACAGGTCTGTATCGAGAGAATGTTAGAGAAAATATTAGAAAAGAAATTCAATATTCCTATAGAAGCATTAGATGATCCAATGATTATGTGGACACAAAAATACTTGATACTAGAGAAATCAGGTCTACTCAAAGGTAATGTAAAGAAAAATGTTCGTTTGATTAACAGTATAAGAAATAGATATGCACATAGATTGAAACCTGATGAAAAAGCGATTGGAAATAATATTAGAGAATTAGAGTATCTTGGGGCATCACATACAAATCCAACCACAAAATTTGAAAAGTATAGAATTTGTGTAATTAGTACTTTTACAGCATTAGAGAAATTGTTGTAAATTTATTAAAGAAAAAATCTATCCTGTATCATGAAACCAGAGAAATGCGCATATTGTGGAGATATGGTTGACATTCCATTTGAATGCACATATTGTAAAGATCCATTTTGTGATGAACATAGACTTCCTGAAGACCATCGCTGTGTGAAATTAACAGTGATTAGAGCAAAAAAGTTTGGCGAAAGAAAAGTGATTAGAGATGGAGGTCCTGGATCCAGTAAATTCAAAAAATTCTTTGGAAGATTTCGATAATTTAGTATTCTGCTTTTGTTGGATCAATTTTTGAGCGTCTTGCTTGATAAAATAATGTAACAGCTAATGCAAGCATTACCAAAATTGACATCCATAATGGTTCTACATGGACATTATTCTCTTGTGTAACAATCATTGAAGGAGAAACAACATAAATCACAGATAAGATTATCATAGAAACTCCCTGCACAGAAAGTTTTTTCCATGAAGAAATTTTGATTGCTCTACTGATTAATTCTATTATGCCAAGAGCCAAAAATGGATAGATTGTGAAAGCTAAGAAATCAATTATATCAACTGAGCCAGGATGAGACATGTTATTCTTCTATTCTAACTTTTAATGCAATTCCATTTGAAATTAAAGATTGTGCATTTTCGTTAGGGATTGTTGCAATATCTTCAGGTTTGAATGGACCATATTTTTCTAGATCAACGCCTACAATTTCGTCAAATTCTTTGACAAATCTGATTGTTACAGGTTTTGTTTTGTGTTTTGTAGAAGTGATTTCTAGTAGTTTGGATTTACCATTTACTATTCCAGATATTATTATGTTTTTTCTTTCATTCATTTCATCATTTGAATCAATAACAAATTTTTCTTCATCAGTTAGTTTACTATAAGATGTTGTGGACATTGTGGAGATTTTTTCTAGTCTTCTATTTATTAAGAGTTCAGTTAAATTTGTTGCAGTTGAAATTATCTGGTTTTTAGTTTTCTTTGCAATTCCATCGTATTCTTCATTTTTTAATTTTCCAATAAAGTTTGATAGATTTCTAAAAAAATCAGTACTGAGCTCCTGTGGTTCATCAGTTTGGAATTCTTGCATGACAATGATATGGAGATTTTTTAGATCTATTGATTCATTAGATGACATTTTAATACAAAGTTAATCTTAAATGGCACGTTTAATTCTTTTAGCTTGAAGTAGAAAATTGCCGTATAAAGTAATAGGTGGTAAGGCCACACAAGTAAAATATTCATCAGATGAGGTGTTCTCTAGAATAAAACATGAGGGAATTAAGTTCATAGATCTTCAATTTACTGGTTTAACAGGTAGGTTTCATCATACTACAATCTCAGCAGATACATTTACACCCGATCAGATGGAAGATGGCTTACCAAAACTAGATGGTTCGTCAATTGTAGGATTTACAGACATTGCAGATTCTGATTTGATACTAAAACCTGATCCAAGTACATTTGCAATCATCCCATGGGTTAAAGAGAAAAAGACAGCCAGATTACTTTGTGATGTTTATTGGGGTGGAGGCAGAGGTCGTCTAGAAAGTGATCCTAGAGGAATTTGTCAAAAAGCAGAGAAATATGTCAAAACACAAGGATTTGATTTTAGTAATTGGGGACCAGAAGTAGAATTTTTTGTATTTGATAAGGTTCATTGGGATGTTTTGACACCATACAAGGGTCAATCATACTCAATTGAATCTGCCGAAGCACCATGGAGTCAGGAAGGAACTGGTTATCCTATGGGATTACAAGAGGGATATTACCCAAGCACTCCATCAGATACTCTTGCACCATTTAGAAATGAGTGTGTTGATGTTTTGAATGAGAATTTTGGAATTTTGTGTGATAATCATCATCACGAAGTAGCAACTGCAGGACAATGTGAGATTGATATCAAATATGATTTAATGACGAATTCTGCTGATGGTGCTCAAACCTACAAGTATGTTGTAAGAAATGTTGCTCAAGAATTTGGTAAAGTGGCAACAATGATGCCAAAACCAATTTCTATGGACTCTGGTTCTGGAATGCATACTAATGTCAGTCTATGGAAAAAAAATGAAAATACATTTTATGATAAAGATGAAGATCTTGAATTAAGTCAGATCGGTCGATATTTTTGTGGAGGAGTAATGGAACATGCTAGAGGATTAACAGCAATTACAAATCCTACCACAAACTCTTATCACAGATTGGTTCCAGGTTATGAAGCACCTGTTTACATTGCATGGAGTTCAAGTAATCGCTCTGCAACAATTAGAATTCCTGGTCATTTTAAGGGAGAAAAATATGCATATATGAAAAGAATGGAGTATCGTGTACCTGATCCTGCATCTAATCCTTACCTTGTATTTTCAGCTGTATTAGCTGCAGGTCTAGATGGAATAAAAAAGAAAATAGAACCTGGTGATCCAGTTAAAGAAGACATTTACAAAATGACAAGATCAGAAAGAAAGAAACGTGGAATTGAAACTTTACCTGCAAATCTTGGAAGAGCATTAGATGAACTTGAAAGTGATAGAAAATACCTTGCCCCAATTTTCTCAAATGAGGTTTTAGATAAAATTATTGAATTAGAAAGAAGAGATCATAGAGAGATTGCAATTAGACCACACCCTCATGAATTTTATCTTTATTTTGATGTATAATCATAGATTCAAAAGAATGGACGATCAGCCACTTCATGAATAAGTATCATTGAAGCAATCATCATTCCCAATCCACCGCACACCATTATTGATCTAAATTTTTGATTTTTTGTTGCTAGAAAGATCAGTATTCCACCACCCAGCCCTAAGAAAACTGAAAGCATTCCGGATGCTACAATTTCAAATTCTTCACCTATAGTCAAGGGAGTAAATATTCCAGAGAGTAATGCGACTGCTGCTATAATGTAGGCGTATTTTGTTCCAGATAGTAGGGTAGATTTGATATTAGTTGGTATTTCTTTAGGAGGAATTTCTTGTTCTATTAATTCGGGTTCTTCATCTTTTTGAACAGGGTCAGGTTCTGGAGTGTCAGAAAATCGTCTATGTTTTGCCATTCTAATTTAGTCTAAAATTGATTGATTAAAATTTTTGCTAATCTACATTCCCATTCCAGGCGGCATTCCCATGCCTCCCATTCCAGGCATACCACCCATTCCACCCATGTCAGGCATACCACCTTCTGCACCTGGTGGAGGACCGGCAGATTTTGCTGTAGCAATAACATCATCAATTCTTAAGATCATACATGCAGCTTCTGTTGCTGCAGAAACAATTTGGTGTTTTACTGCTAGTGGTTCAATAATATCGGTTGATTTCAAATTTCCAACTTTACCTTTCATTACGTCAATTCCTGTCCATTTCTCACCCTTGATTTGTTTTGCACGTAAGTGTGTTAGAGTATCAATTGGATCCATGCCTGCGTTTTCAGATAATGCTAAAGGAATTGATTCTAATGCTTCTGCAAATTTTTCAGCAGCCAGTTGTTCACGTCCTTGTAGAGATTTTGCCCAGTTTCTAATTTTTGTTGCAGCAAATGTTTCTGGTGCACCACCACCTGCAACTATTGATGGTAATTCCATTACATCTCTTACAACCATTAGTGAATCATGAACTGAACGTTCTACTTCATCAACAACTCTTTGTGAACCAGCACGAAGCAATAATGTTACAGATTTTGGATGTTTGCAACCTTCAACGAAAACCCATTTGTCTTCTTCAATTTTCTTTTCTTGAATTGAGGATGCAGAACCCAAATCTTTTTCAAATAAATCATCTAGATTAGTTACGATTCTTGCACCTGTTGCTTTTGCAAGTTTTGATAAATCACTTTCTTTTACACGTCTAACAGCTAAGATGCCTGCTTTTGACAAGTAATGTTGTGCCATATCATCAATTCCTTTTTGACATAAAACCACATTTGCACCAGAGCCAATGACTTTGTCAACCATTGTTTTGAGCATTTTGTTTTCTTCATCTAAGAATGATTTCATTTGTTGTGGGTTTGAAATGTTAATTTTTGCATCAGTCTCTGTTTTGTTAATTTCAAGTGCTGCGTTTAAGAGTGCAATTTTTCCTTCTGTAATTTTCTTTGGCATTCCAGAGTGAACTATTTCTTTATCCAAAACAATTCCTTGAATGATTGAAGAATCTTTGATGGAACCACCAGATTTCTTTTCTACTTTAATATCATCAATGTCAACAGTGTATTTCTCGCCGTTCTTTTCTGCAACGGCTTTTACTGCTTTGACAATCATTTCGGATAACTGTTCTGAGTCTTTTCTAACAAGTTTAGTTTGCATGGAAGTTTTTGCTATTTTTAATAGAACTGCATTATCAGTTGGAGATACCTTATCTGCAATTTGATCTAGGAATTCTTTTGCTTTTTTTCCTGCCTTTCTATAACCATCAACAATGATTGTTGGATGAACGTCTTGTAAGACAAGTGTTTCAGCATGTTCTAGTAATGCACCAGCTAATACAACTGCAGATGTTGTTCCATCACCTACTTCATTATCAGTAGTTTTTGAAATTTCAACTAGCATTTTTGCTGCTGGATGTTGTACGTCAATTTCTTTTAGAATTGTAGCACCATCATTTGTAATTGTAACATCGCCTAAAGAGTCTACAAGCATTTTGTCCATTCCTTTGGGACCTAAACTGGTATGAACAATTTCGGCTATAATTTTAGCAGCTGCAATATTGTTTTTCTGGGCTTCTCTTCCTTTTACTTGACTTGCGTCATCTTTGAGAACTACAACGGGCATGTTGCCTTTTGGAGTTTGTGCTGCCATAGATCAAAACGTCAATTTTCAAAATATATAGCTAGCTTCTTGTTTTTCTAGAAGAAAGATCGCTGTTCTTAAATTAGGAAAATCGAGTTGAAAGTCATGACTGATTCAAACAAAGAGTCGTATGATAAGATTTTTTCTAGCCTTGAAAAGCATCATGAATGGTTTGAGAACTCTATTCCACTAATTGCTAGTGAGAACATTCCTAGTCCAGCTGTTAGAGAAGCCGTAATGTCAGATTTTGGTAATAGATATGCTGAAGGCTGGCCAGGTGAGCGAGTCTATGCTGGCTGTACCTACATCGATGAGGTTGAAATTCAATGTATGGAATTAGCACAAAAATTATTCAAAGCCGAATTTGCAGATGTAAGAAGTGTTTCCGGTGTTGTAGCAAATTTGGCAATTTATTCTGCTTATTCAAATCCAGGTGATGTTATGATTGCATCATCAATTCCTGCAGGAGGTCACATTTCACATGGTAAAAAAGAACATTCAGGAACTGCAGGATTAGTACATGGGTTAGATATTGAATTTTTTGCATTTGATCCTGTAGAAATGACATTAGATGTTGATAAAACAAAAGCTAAAGTTGAAGATTTGAAATCACAAGGAAAATTGCCAAAGATTGCAATGTTTGGTGGTTCAGTATTTTTATTTCCACATCCTGTAAAAGAATTAGCTGATTTCCTAAAAGGTCATGGTATGCACATCAATTATGATGCAGCACACGTTGCAGGATTAATTGCAGGTGGTAAGTTCCAAGACCCACTTAGAGAAGGAACAGATACAATGACAATGAGTACTCACAAAACTTTGTTTGGTCCGCAAGGAGGATTAGTCTTAGGATTTGAAAAACATGCAGAGCCAATCAAGAAAGCAATGTTCCCAGGATTAACAAGTAGTCATCACATTCATCACATGGGTGCTAAAGCAGTAGCATTTGCAGAAGCTTTAGAATTTGGAAAAGATTATGCAGAACAGACAATTAAAAATGCAAAAGCACTAGCATCAGAATTAAACAATATAGGATTCAAAGTGTTAGGTGAGAAAAGAGGCTATACGGAATCACACCAAACAGTTGTAAATGTTTTAGATTATGGTGATGGTGGAACAATTGAAGCTGATTTGGAAAAAGCAAACATCATTGTTAATCGTCAACTAATTCCTGGAGATTTGAAAGCAAATCGTCACTACATGCACCCAGGTGGAATTCGTTTAGGAACATCTGAGATTACTCGCCTAGGAATGAAAGAATCTGAAATGAAAGAGATTGCATCATTGATGAAACAAGTTATTGTTGATAAGAAAGATGCAGGAGAAATTGCATCACATGTTAAGGAATTCAAAACAGATTTCAAAAAGACACAATACTGTTTTGATAACAAACTTGGTGCCTACGAATACGTAAAATTACGCTAATTTACAAAATCAGTTAACAATTGTTGTGAACCATCACCTTTTCCAAAGAGTAGTTCAATTTCATCTGATAATGTCATGATTCTTCCTTTTAGATATGGATCTACATCGTATTTTGTGACTAGTTTCTTTGCTAATGGAAGATATTTTTCAATTGACGGTCTAGTAATTGTTTGTAATAATTTGTGACCGCATGTACATTTTTGAAGTAATGGCATTCGTCTATACTTTGCACCACATGCAGTACAACGGAATTTTTGTTTTGCATATGCACGAATGTTTCCCATAATATCAGGTATAAGATGTGTTTGAATCAAATATGAAACAATGTCTCTTGTTTCAACAGCATTAATGATGTCTGCATTTCTAATTTGTAAGTCAAGCTTGTCAACCATTGATTCAAGTGTTGAATATGCGCTTCGTGATTTTGATGAAGTTAATGTTGTTGTAGTGTGTGTGAAAAAATGATCATAGAAAATATTTTCATCGCCAGTATCTTTTCTCATAGCTAAAGTTTCAATATTTTTGATGTCACCTGATTTGTCATGATTTAATGTCGATTCATAAAATTCGAGTGGGAATTTTTTTGCAACCTCAAAGTTGTGAGCCTGAGTTTGTGCCTCATGTGGCAGTACAATTGGTTGAATTAAGAGAGGTGCATCCATCAATCCTCCAATTTTATCAGACAAGAATTGTCTTGAAAAGTTCAATAATGCATCTAACAACAACATGACAGAATCGGCATCACCATCCGCGTCTCTTCTTTTAGCAGAATGCCAGATTGGACTAGCAAAGCAGACATGGGTTTTTGTATAACCAATTAGGCGTCCGGTGATTCCAACGGAGGTATGTGGTGCAAGACCAATTACTAGATGGCCTAACAAGTCCTGTGTGTTTTTTAGATTGTAAAATGTTTGTTTACCAAAAAATTTCTGTAGTTCAAAATCAACATACTTTGAAACATTAACAAGATATTCAGCACTTTCTAAGGGAATAATCACATCCTGCATCTTCAACTCAATTAATTGTTCATCATTTGTGATTGGATTTCCATCTACGTCTTTTTCATATCCTAGTTTGATGATTTGTTCAATTGTTGTGCCTATCCAGGACAGTTTGAAGTGTGTTAAAGGTGAATTTGTGGCATCAAATCTGACAGTACCATCTTTGAAAACAGATAATCCAAATTTTTGTCTTATTAGTCCTTTTTCTAGAGGTTCAGGGATTTTTTCTTGGTTGATTAATTTATCAACACCTTTGAATGGTTGTTGTACCCGAATTCCAAGTTTTTCTTGTGCAGCAAGTAGATTTTGTCTTAATGGAAATTGTTTGTAAGAAAATCCATTTGCATCTCTTTTACATTTTTCACAGTGTGGTGTTTTTAATTCATCTTTACAAATTCTGCAGATATAAAATTTTGTTGTTTTATTACCACATTTTGAGCAAACAATTCCAATTGAAGGAATATTACAATGTGTACAACGACGATTATTCAAATTTGTGAAAAATGACTCTGATGCGGCGGATGCTTTTAGAATATCACGAGTGATTCCACCTTTTTCAGCAACTGGAAATAGTACATGAACAGGCGGTTTCATTAAACGAGGTGCAGCTTTTTCAGGTCTACCAATTCGAACGCCAATTGATTTCGAAAATTTATTTTTAATTGTAATTCCAGTGCTTTTTGTTAACAATTCTAAGACAGAATCTGAAGTATCAAAATCCAGAGTATTTCCAAAAATTAGATGGTTTAGGATTTGAACATCTATTCCAGAAATAATGATTTTATCATCTGTAATTTTGTGTGGAATTCCTAAATTTTCAAGAATTTGTTTTTTTGAAATTTCATAGTGAATTTCATTCTCTGATTTCAAAATTGGGTTTGTAATTTCTTCAAGTTCTTCTATTGTGATAAAATCCCAGTAATAGAGAAATTTTGGATGTAAAGGAATTTTCAATTCTTTTGAGAGTAGAATGGCATCAACAAATGTTGGAGTCTTTGTTAGAAATTCGAGTCTTTTGTCATGGTCAGAAAGTTTCGGTTTGAGATATTCAGTCCAAACTTCCTCTACCATTGGAGTTGGAATTAATTCTGCATTATTTTCCAAAAAGTCACCAAATGTTATTAGAATATCACCTAGATGGAGAATCTTTTCAATGTCATTTTTAATCTGAATTCCGTGTTCTGTATCTCGAATTTTGACTACATCCCCTCCTTTTAGTCTGACAATAGGCGTTTCAAGTGAGTCAACAAAGGCTACAGTTGCACCTTTACTTGGCTTGTCAAGTTTGATTTGTGTTCCTACTGCAATAGTATGATCTAAGATTTCAGCTATTACTGGATGTAGTCCTACGCTTGCAAAACCCGTATTACAAGCACGACCATATCTGAGTCGAAAACCTCCAATCTTATTTGGCATAGATAATACGGAACGCCCAGTAATGACTTCTCTCATACGTTTTTCAGATGCGTCATCACCAGATTCGCCTTTTTGAACAGCGCCCTGAACATCGTTTAGCCATTCCCAACCTTCTAAATTATACTTCTCAATTCGTTTTAGGAGTTTTTTTGATCTTCCAATTAATCCATCATTTAGTACACGTAATGCACCACCTCTTACTCGGTCTGTCTTAATTCTCGTCATATTACGATGGTTGACGACTTCATCTGGGTCTGTTCCTTCTCCTTCAAGTTCAACAGGTAAATTTGAAATCACGGTTTTGATGTCATCATCAGATACATGAAACTGGAAACTTTGTTTTGCTTCACTTTCATAAATTCGAAGTTCTTCTACAAATCTCCCAGTCTCATCATCAAAACAATCAGCTTGATATTTTTCGAGTCCAACTGCGCGTCTCACATGGTCAGCGATTAACATTGTAACAGCAGATTCTGTTCCCCCTGCAGATCTCATTGGTCCTGCAATTGATACAGAAAGATATTGAGAATCATCTTTATTATTTTTAATTTTAATTTCACTAATTCCTTGTAATGGAGCAATTGTCACACCTTCTGTTACAATAGCTAATCCAACTCTAACTGCATGATCTAATCTGTCCTCTAAACTTGCATCTGAAGATAGATACTTTCCTAATGCAATCTCCTTTGACATTATTAGGGCAGCATTTTCTTTTCCAGTTTTATCTAATAATTCACGAAGAGGTGTAGCTATGTCAATATCATGCATTTTAGCTACTCGTTCCGCCAAATCAAATGCGATTTTCGGCTCTATTATTCCAGAAGAGTCTAAAAGTGTCGATTTTGCGTCTGCTGCTGTCTCAAACTCCTTGTAGACCTGTTGTGATAATTCTTCGTAGTATTCAGAGTAATTTTGAGGAACTTTGATTTCTTTAAGATAATTTGCGGTAGTAGACATGTAGAAGGTTAGTTTTTGATGGCTTTGGCTATTTCGGTTAGTTTCTCCAAGTTCTTACTATCTTCTAAGAGAGTTCCAATCACTAAAGCATCTGCTCCTGCATCAGTCAATGATTTTGCTGTCTGGGCATCACGAATGCCTCCACCTACGATTAAGAATCCTTGGAAGACCTTTCTTACAGTTGCGACCATTTCTGGAGTTACGTTAGTTTTTGCCCCAGAACCTGCCTCTAAATAGACAAATCTCATGCCTAAGAATTGGGCTGCTAAGGAGTATGCAGCAGCGATTTTTGGCTTGTCAAATGGAATTCCTCTTACATTTCCTACAAACCAAGCTGATGTACCTTCTCCAATCACTAAATATGATGTTGGGAGTGGTTCTAAGCCAAATTTGAGGACGTTTGGAGCACCAAGAGCTTGTGCTTGTGTAATGTAGTATGGGTTCTCAGAGTTCATTAAGGAACTAAACAGTATAGCGTCTGCCTGAGGTACAACTCCAGTAATATTACCTGGAAATAGAATAATGGGAATGTTTACTGCGCTTTTGAGGTTTTTGACTACTTCGGCCATCTCTATCTGATCAGTTGCAGATGAACCACCTACCAAGATTGATGCTGCACCTATTTCCTCAACATTTTTGGCTAGTTTTATAGCAGAATCTATTTGAGATACCTCTGAATCGATTAATACGAATAGTAATGGTGATTTTTTACGCTCAGAAATGAGTAATTCTTCTACTTTTCCAGTCATGCTTCACGTTTAATG
>Ga0208948_1000850_pt1 | contig 13606 bp, 12 predicted proteins | sample AOAMet11_17_M020_2_FD_188228 | JGI IMG/M metagenome (GOLD analysis project Ga0208948, IMG submission 188228) | Ammonia-oxidizing marine microbial communities from Monterey Bay, California, USA - CAN11_17_M020 (SPAdes) | ecosystem: Environmental > Aquatic > Marine > Intertidal zone | place...
AATCCACATTCAGATTGCCAGCGATCATAATCTAATGGATGACCTCGCATATAAACCATTGAGTTAATAGACGAAGAGCCTCCAACAACTTTACCTCGAGGCATTGGAACATTTCGATCAAACAGCTCTGGTTCATTCTCGGTTGAATAATTCCAGTTAATCTTTGGGTTTCGGTAAGCTTTATAAACACCAGCAGGTATATGGATCATCAAATTGTAATCCATTGGACCCGCCTCTAATACTAAGATTTTATGTTTCTTATCTTCACCAAGCTTATTTGCAAGTACACACCCTGCTGAGCCGGCGCCAACTATTACATAATCATAACTTTCCATAAAGCCCAACGCTTAAAACACTTTAAGCAACAGTTTAAATTAAATATTATAATTCTTAAATTTTTATAGAAAATAATATGATTAAGGGAGAGGAATTCTATTTTTTTTTAATCAACCACATAAATCAGTAATCTTATATATAGTCAGTTGAAACAGCAATTATTGCAATAGTAAGTAAGGCAAGAGTCTGTAAAACCATCAGTGCGATTGATTTGCCTCCTAACTCCATCATTGATTTAAGAGAGGTGGTTACCCCTAAACCTGCAATGGCGAATACTAAAAACCATTGCGAGACATCAGCAAGAAAGCCTGAAAGAATTATAGGTATAAAGCCACTACTGTTTACAATTAGGCATAAGGCAAAACCAAGAGCAAACCAAGGGAAGGCTTTAGGGCTTATGGTGCTGTATTCATCGTCACTCTTCAATAAGAGTGCAATCACAATAACGATTAATGGCAGCATTGAAATTCTGAGTAGCTTAATAAATGTAGCTACATCGCCGGTTTCATTAGATACCGCATAGCCAGCACCCACTACTTGAGCAACATCATGGATGGTTGACCCGATAAGGATGCCAATTTCAACGTCACTGAAGTTTGCCACTGAAAATAGGATAGGATAGGTAATCATCGCGAAGGTTGATAATGCGGTGACGCATACAACGACAAACAAAGTATCACGATGCCTATCTTTCCAATTGGGAAGAACTGAGGCAACAGCAAGTGCTGCAGCAGCACCACAAATAGAAACAGCACATGCAGTTAAAAGGCCAAACAGATAGCGTCTCCCCATCAATTTAGCTATTAACCAACTAATCGAAATCGACAACAGGACAAGTATTGGTACAAGCAATAGTGCATTTGTACCAAGCCCTAAAATTTGATCAAGGGTAACTCTAAAACCTAATAATGCCACACCAAATCGCAAAATCTTCTTGCTTGAGAATTCAATACCTGGAGCGCAACGCTCATCACTTGAAAGAAAATTAAAGGCAATACCAATAAGAAGTGCAAACAACATCACTGGGGCTTTATAGTGAAGACTAAGAAAACCAGCTGCTGCGGCAATTGTACCAACAACAATTAGGCCAGGAAAAAGTACATTAAGTCGATTTTGTAAGTTTAGGAATAATGAATTCATTTAGAGAAGCATTTAAGATAATAAATTTTGCGAGTCATTTTAAATCAATATGAGTCTATTGTACTAAATCATCTTAAAACAAAATTTGGAGTGTTATTTAAATCAACTTATAATTATTATTTATTCGTTTTCATATATATGAAAACATATATATCTTTGATAGTATGCTAAAATATAATCACGTGTATTAGCAAAAGCCGCGGTATCGGTAGCGAAATAATGTTGTTTGGGCTAGGGAGTTGTTAATTAGAATGTATATAGGACGGTGAAAGACCGCGTCATGAAGGGACGAAAATTATGAAAATTGGAGCACTCAAAGAGATTACTTCTGGTGAACAGCGCGTCGCTCTAACACCAGATAGCGCCACTCATTTACAAAAGCTTGGTCATGAATGCCTGGTCGAGAAAGATGCAGGTCTGGCGGCTGGCTTTAGTGATGCGCAATATATAGCTGTAGGCGTTGAAATTTTAACTACCGCCGAAGCCCTTACTGAGGCAAGTGATGTAATCGTTAAGGTCCGTCCACCAAGCGATGCTGAGATCAATAGACTTTCCTCATCCAAGACGCTTATCTCCTTCTTTTATCCAAGTGCCAATGAAGCGCTGATGGAACTGGCCAAGTCTAAAGAGACTAGTGTGATCGCAATGGATATGGTGCCACGGATTAGTCGCGCTCAAAAAATGGACGCCCTATCCTCTATGGCCAATATCTCAGGTTATCGAGCCGTGATTGAGGCTGGTAATAACTTTGGCCGCTTTTTTACTGGCCAAATGACCGCCGCCGGCAAAGTGCCGCCGGCAAAGGTCTTGGTCGTTGGCGCCGGTGTTGCTGGACTTGCTGCGATTGGTACCTCTACCTCCCTTGGTGCGATAACCTATGCGTTCGACGTGCGCCCAGAGGTGGCAGAGCAGGTCGAGTCTATGGGCGCCGAATTTGTCTTCCTTGATTTTGCGGATGAACAGGCTGATGGTGCCTCAACTGGCGGATATGCTGCAGTATCTTCGCCTGAATTTACTGCCGCTCAACTGGCCAAGTTTCGTGAGATTGCACCAGAGATGGATATTGTGATCACTACTGCCTTGATCCCCAACCGTGAAGCGCCTGAGCTTTGGACCTCGGATATGGTTGCTAGTATGAAGCCAGGCTCAGTGATAGTTGATCTGGCAGCTGAAAAAGGTGGAAACTGTAAGCTCACTGTTATCGATGAACGCATTGTCACAGACAACGGCGTTGTAATCATTGGTTATACGGATTTTACAAGCCGAATGGCTGCGCAGGCTAGCACAATGTACGCAAGCAATATTCGTCACATGATTGCGGATTTGACCCCGGAAAAAGATGGAGTAATCGTTCATGACATGGAGGATGACGTTATCCGTGGAGCAACGGTTGTAAATGCAGGTGAAATCACTTTCCCACCCCCTCCTCCAAAGATTCAAGCCATTGCAGCTAAGCCAAAAGAGAAGGCCCCGGATAAAACACCAGAAGAAATACGTGCTGATGAAATTGCAGCATTTAAAAAACAAACTAAAAACCAAGTTAAGTTACTGGCATTTGGGGCTGCATTAATACTCTTAGTTGGAAGCTATGCGCCGCCTAGTTTTATGCAGCACTTTATTGTGTTTGTGTTGTCTGTTTTTGTTGGATTTCAAGTGATTTGGAATGTCAGTCACTCGCTACACACTCCGCTGATGGCTGTGACCAATGCTATCTCGTCGATTATTATATTGGGAGCATTACTACAGATAGGCTCAACCAGCTTTCTAGTCATTCTACTTGCTGCGATTTCGGTGTTTTTTGCTGGTATCAATATATTTGGCGGCTTCCTCGTAACAAGGCGCATGCTTACCATGTTCCGTAAATCTTAAGGGGCCGGTATTATGGAAATGGGTTTTACTTTTGCTGTTTATGTTGTTTCTGCCGTGTTGTTTATACTATCGCTTGGCGGGCTTTCTGGGCAGGAAAGTGCAAAACGCGCCGTTTGGTATGGCATTGCTGGGATGGCCTTGGCTGTTTCCGCTACCCTATTAGGGCCTGGATTTGGACTATGGTGGCTCTCACTTATTCTAATTGCAGCTGGTGGCTTGATAGGTTACCAGTTAGCTTCAAAAGTTGAAATGACTCAAATGCCAGAGTTAGTTGCTGGTATGCATGCGTTGGTTGGTCTTGCCGCAGTGATTGTGGGTTTCAATACGCATTTTGAACTCGTCAATATTGCATCAATGGATGATACCGCCAAGAAAATGCTTGAAGGATTTTCAGCATTACTCGCTAAAAAATCAAATGTTGAGATTAATATACTTCGCGTTGAGACAACTCTGGGTATCTGGATCGGCGCTGTTACATTTACGGGCTCAGTGATAGCTTATAGCAAATTGGCAGGCAAAATAACATCGGTAGCAACTAAGTTGCCAGGAGGTCACTTTCTCAATATAACTGCGGCCATTTTGTCATTATTATCAGTGTTTTGGTATTTAAATACTGGTGAGCTATTGCCGATGATCATTTTGACGGCCATGGCTTTATTCATCGGGTATCACCTCATCATGGGTATTGGTGGAGCAGACATGCCAGTTGTTGTATCGATGCTGAACTCCTATTCTGGCTGGGCAGCTGCTGCGATTGGATTCAGCCTCGGCAATGACCTTTTGATCGTTGTTGGAGCGTTAGTAGGATCATCAGGTGCTATCTTATCCTATATCATGTGCAAAGCCATGAACCGGTCTTTTGTAAGCGTTATTCTCGGTGGATTTGGGGGTACATCTGGTCCACAAATGGAGATTAAGGGTGAACAAGTAGCTATTGAAGCTGAAGGTGTGGCTTCGGTGTTGAATGATGCTGAGAGCATTATAATAATCCCAGGCTATGGCATGGCTGTCGCGCAAGCTCAACAATCGGTCTCTGAATTAGTTCGTAAGTTGCGAGCTCAGGGTAAAAGTGTACGCTTTGCCATCCATCCGGTGGCTGGACGCTTGCCTGGTCATATGAATGTTCTTCTGGCGGAGGCGCGAGTGCCATACGACATCGTTATGGAGATGGATGAGATCAATGATGATTTCCCAGATACAGATGTGGCTATTGTGATTGGAGCAAATGATATTGTGAATCCTGCTGCTCAAGATGATCCAAACAGTCCAATTGCTGGAATGCCTATCTTGGAATGCTGGAAGGCCAAACATGTACTTGTATCCAAACGGGGTCAGGGAACAGGCTATTCTGGTATTGAAAATCCATTATTCTTTAAGGAGAATACAAGAATGTTCTATGGGCATGCGAAAGAATCTCTCGACAAACTCTTGCCAATGATCGACTGATAGAATCTTAGTGAGAACTATAATTGGTGGAGGGAATGGGATTCGAACCCATGAAACCGTGAGGTTTACACGCTTTCCAAGCGTGCGCGATCGACCACTCTGCCATCCCTCCTAAACTATTGATTTTCTACACTTTGGAGGACTCAATCATTGCCTCAATTTGATCATCCTCAATACGAGTCATTAATGGTTTAAATTTATTGATTTGATGGCTTGTTAGTGGACTCTTAACGTCACCCCAATTAAGTGAATCGATATTAAGAAAGACCTCTGACTGCTTTGCCATTTCAGGGAGGACTGGTTTTAGATAAGTCATCAAAACCCTGAACAGGTTAATTGCTAGAGACGTTATCTCGTGAACCTCCTGCTCTTTGCCCTCTTCTTTGGCTAATTGCCAAGGCTTCTTGTCGTCAATGTACTGGTTAGCCTTGTCAGCAAGCTTCATAATTGATTTCATCGCGTGACCAAAGTTTCTGTCCTCGTAGTGAGCGGCTATTTCAGAGCTTGCAGCAACAAACTCAGCATAAAGATCACCCTCAATAGATTCACTAGAGAGCTGTTTGTCGTACTTCTTAACAACAAAGGATGCACTTCTAGAGGCGATATTGACTACCTTACCAATTAGGTCGGAGTTAACTCTCTGCTTAAAGTCCTCAAGATTTAAATCAATGTCGTCAATTTTAGATGACAACTTGTAGGCGTAGTAGTAACGCAAACACTCAGGATTAAGACTCTCTAAGTAAGTCCTAGCCAGAATAAATGTGCCACGTGATTTACTCATTTTTTGTCCATTTACTGACAGGAATCCGTGTGCAAAGATTGCATTAGGTGTTCTAAAGTTAGAACCCATCAATGTTGCCGGCCAAAATAGCGCATGGAAGTAGACAATATCCTTACCAATAAAGTGATAAAGCTCTGTATCAGAGCCTTTCTCAAAGAAATCATCAAACTCTAGATCAGAGTTATCACAAAGCTTTTTAAAGCTCGCCATGTAGCCTATAGGGGCATCAAGCCAGACATAGAAGTATTTATCTTCGGTGCCCGGTATTTTGAAACCAAAATAAGGTTTATCTCTAGAAATGTCCCACTGCTGGAGGCCTTGCTCAAACCATTCTGCCAACTTATTACTTACCTGCTCCTGAAGATGTCCTGCCTTGGTCCAATTTTTCAATTCCTTTTCAAATTGCGGCAAATCAAAAAAGTAGTGCTCAGAATCCTTTTCAATTGGCTTTGCTCCAGATATTACTGACCTAGCATTTTTTATTTCAGTGGTTGAATAGGTAGCACCACATACCTCACAGTTGTCTCCGTACTGATCCTCTGCGCCGCACTTAGGGCACTCACCCTTAATATAACGATCTGGCAAGAACATTTCCTTTTCAGGGTCAAAAGATTGCGAAATTACCCTCTTCTTGATATAGCCCGAATCATTAAGACGATTGTATATTAACTCTGAATAATGACGATTCTCCTCTGAATGGGTTGAATGGAACTGACTAAAATCTATATGAAAATCGTTTAAATCAGCTTGATGACGCTCACTAACCCCAGCAATAAGCTCTTCAGGGTCAATTCCCATTTCATCTGCTTTAAGCATAATAGGCGTACCGTGGGCATCATCTGCACACACATAATGACACTCGTTCCCCTGCATTTTTTGAAAACGAACCCAGATATCTGTCTGAATGACTTCCAACATATAGCCCAAATGAAGATCTCCATTTGCATAAGGTAGAGCTGATGTTACGAGTATTCTGCGTTTAGACATAATTTGTTACTAATAATCCCAATATTATTAGGGATTCCAGAGATAGTTGTACGATAAAATAGCGTTATTTTACCGACTGGGGTCATCAAATTGACAACTTTAACGCAAGACAAAATTGAAAAAATTCTAAGTACTGTAATTGATGCGCATACTGGTAAAGACCTATTATCATCTGAAAACGTCAAGAATATTACAATTGACGACGAAATCGTAAACGTTGAGCTTCTTCTTAAGTACCCAGCAATTAATTATCACGAAGAATTAAAAGGATTAGTAGAAGAATCTCTATCGAAAGCAGGAATTAACTATTCAAACATTTCTATAAAGTCAAAAATTGCCTCTTACGCAGTTCAGGGTGGCGTCAAAGCACTCCCAGGCGTTAAAAATATAATCGCCGTTGCATCCGGAAAAGGTGGCGTTGGAAAATCAACTACAGCAGTCAATTTAGCACTCTCGCTTCAATCGGAAGGTGCTCGAGTCGCTATACTTGATGCGGACATTTATGGGCCCTCTCAGCCACGCATGTTGGGTGCAAAGGAACTTAGGCCTCAAGAGTCTGAAGGTGGTAATATGAAGCCTGTTATAGCTCACGGACTACAGTCAATGTCTATCGGTTTTTTGGTTGACGAAGCCTCCCCTATGGTGTGGCGTGGACCAATGGTAACTCAGGCCTTAGAGCAGCTTTTAAAGAATACAGAGTGGGACAATGTTGACTATATGATTGTAGACCTTCCGCCTGGTACTGGTGACACTCAGCTCACCTTATCACAAAAGATTCCAGTTAGTGGCGCTGTTATCGTTACTACACCTCAAGACATTGCACTTATTGATGCCCAAAAAGGGCTCGCCATGTTTGAGAAGGTTAATATCCCAATTCTTGGAATTATTGAAAATATGTCGATCCATATTTGCTCAAACTGTAACCACGCGGAAGAGATATTTGGTCACGGTGGTGGTGAACGTATGGCTTCGGACTCAAACACTAATTTTCTGGGTGCCCTTCCACTTCAGCTCGATATACGTACCGATGTCGATGACGGCAACCCTAGTGTCGCCAAGGACCCAGAAAGTAAGGTCTCTATGATGTACCAAGAGATCGCTCGAAAAGTAGCCGCAACCCTTTCACTTCAAAGCGAAACGGTTGGCGCCTTTCCTAAGATTACGATTGAATAAGAACGACTAGGAGTTAGTGGTTTTCTGAAACCTGATTGATGGTGTATTTAGGTATCTCAATAACGATATCTTCTTCAGAGACTATTGCTTGACAGGATAGCCTAGAGTCAGGATCAAGACCCCAAGCCTTGTCCAGAAGGTCATCCTCAATCTCGTCAGACTCTTCCATAGTGTCAAATCCCTCGCGAACGTAAACGTGGCAGGTTGTGCATGCGTTTGACATCTCACAGGCGTGCTCTATTTCGATGCCATTATCTAACAACGCGCTACAGACGCTGGTTCCTTCCTCAGCCTCAATCACAACCCCATCAGGACAAAACGCTTCGTTAGGTAGGATAATTATTTGAGGCATAGTAATATTCTATAGTTTTTCATTAAATTCATCAATACTATGGCCTTGCATTGCATCCATAATTGACTTATTCATTCTCATCTCAACGAACTTGGCGCTTGTCTTTTCGAGATTGAGAGTTGCATTTTTAATACTTACCGTGTCATCCGATTTAGAGATTGATAGAAGCTCCTTTCTTGCTTCAAGGATACTATTAAGCATCGCCTCGTCTAATATCTCTTTGTCGGCTTCTAAGGCTGAATCGATAGCCTCGATTGTGCGATCTGCATCAACTCTTTGCTCCTGTAGTTGCCTTAAGAGTATGTCTTCTTGTGCAAATACCACTGAATCCTTAAGCATTTTCTCCATATCCGCATCGTTAAGACCATACGAAGGCTTAATCACTATTTCTGATTTAACTCCTGAAGTTTCCTCTTTGGCGGAGACCGAAAGCAATCCATCTGCATCGACTTGAAATTCAACATGTATTCGTGCACGACCAGCAACCATTGGTGGTATTCCTTTAAGTTCAAATCTTCCGAGCGAACGACAATCCTTAGTTAGCTCTCGTTCACCTTGAAAAACATTAATACTCATTCCGGTTTGACCATCCTTATAGGTGGTAAATTCTTGTGCGCGAGTGATGGGGATGGTTGTGTTTCTGTGTATTACCTTTTCAACTAGACCACCCATCGTCTCAAGTCCAAGAGAGAGTGGCAATACGTCCAACAATAAAATGTCATCTCTACTCTTATTTCCTGCCAATATATTGGCTTGAATGGCAGCACCCTTAGCTACAACCTCGTCTGGATTAATTGAACATAAGACTGGCTTTTTAAAGATTTCACCTACACGATCTCGAATTGCTGTCATACGGGTTGAACCGCCAACCATAATGACTTCTTTAACTTCAGAGATTTTAATACCCGCATCCCTGACGGCTCTTTTTGTTAATATCAACGTTCTATTTATTAACTCCTCACTCAAATTATCGAAGTGAGTCTTTGAAATTTTATAAGATTTACCATCAACAACAAACTCAGCGTTATTTTTTGTTGTCAGCTCTTCTTTAGCAGATTTTGCAAGTTGCCTAATTGTCTGGATTTGACTAGCAGATAAATGACTCAGCTTAAGTGATTTAATGCAGTCATCAATAATTAAATTATCAAAGTCATCGCCACCCAAGTTTGAGTCACCTCCCGTTGAGAGTACCTCAAAAATGCCCTTATTAAAGCTTAATATAGAGATATCAAATGTACCCCCACCTAAATCATAAACCGCATGAATACCCTCTTCACCCGACTCTAAGCCGTAAGCAATGGCTGCAGCAGTTGGCTCATTAAGTAGCCTTAAAACGTTAATTTCTGCGAACTTAGCTGCGTCCTTGGTTGATTGTCTTTGGGCGTCATTAAAATAAGCCGGGACAGTTATTACTGCGCCTTTTAGTTCGCCGCCGAGTGCATCCTCTGCTCGATCCTTTAGGGCTGACAAAATACTGGCAGAAACTTCTATCGCTGAGACATCGCCAATTGACGTTTTAAATGAGACGTTGTTACCATTTTTAACTAACTTGTAGGGTATATTTTTAAACTCACTGGCCTCGCTATAGTCAACACCCATATAGCGTTTAACAGAAAAGATGGTGTTGGTTGGGTCTGTTGTGGTGTATTGATATGCATCAGCACCTACTGTCATTTTATCTTGCCCATAATGAACAACAGATGGAAGTATTGAGTTATTGTTTTGATCCGATATCAGTTTAGTCTGACCGCTCATTACACTAGCAACCAGCGAATTTGTTGTACCTAGGTCAATACCACAAGCCAAGTTATGATGGTGAGGAGCGGTTGATTGCCCGGGTTCTGAAATTTGAAGTAATGCCATCAGTATGTCCTAAAACCATTCATCCAGTAATGCGTTAGCTTCTTTATAGAGCTGATCAAAGAACTTCAACTCTCGAACGTGCCTTTTTATAAGCTGTCGATCACTTGAAAGATTATAGGCCTCGGAAATTGATTCAATTTTTTCTTCAATAAAAGAATCTACGCGCTCTATAAAATCATCCAAACCCAAGCTATCTTTTTTTTCTTCTATAGTCTCTAATTCATCTCTTAACTCAATTTGGGATATTAAAAAACCCTCCTCCATTGCCGTATCTTTTTCATCAAAGGCGTTCATACCTTCAAGTTTAAGTAGATAAGTAGCTCGACTAAGTGGAGCCTTAAGGACACTATAGGCAGAATTAAGGAGTGAAGTATTTTGAAGTGCTTGTAGCTTTTCAGGCTCACTTTTAGTTGCAAAGTTGTCAGGATGAAACCTTGAAATCTCTGACTGGTAAGACCTCTTTAATGCAGATTCATCAATAAAGAAAGAGGTTTCAAGGTCAAATAACTCAAAATAATTTTGCATCAACCAATCGCCTTAAGAACTTAATAGAGTTATTTAAACGGTGAACGACTCACCACAACCGCATTCAGCTTTTGAATTAGGGTTATTAAATTCAAATCCTTCATTTAAACCTTCCTTTTGAAAGTCAACCTCAGTGCCATCAATATAGATCAGGCTTTTTGCATCAACAATCACCTGCACACCTTTATCATTAAAAAGAGTGTCATCGTCATTAATAGAATCAACAAACTCCATATTGTATCCTAGGCCTGAACATCCGGTGGTTTGAACAGATAACCTAACACCCATTCCAGATCCTCTATTGGCTAAGAAATCAGTCATACGCTCTGCAGCTTTATCAGTTAAGGTTATTGCCATAATTAGCTAGCCTTATTTTTTAGATCGTTGATTGCTGCTTTAATTGCATCTTCAGCCAAGACCGAACAATGAATTTTTACTGGAGGAAGCTCCAACTCTTCAACAATTTCTGTGTTTTTAATTTGCGAAGCCTCATCGAGCGTTTTGCCTTTAACCCACTCCGTTAATAGAGAGGATGAGGCGATTGCTGAACCGCAACCGTAAGTTTTGAATTTAGCTTCCTCAATAACGCCATCATCGTTAACCTGGATCTGTAGTCTCATTACATCTCCACAGGCTGGTGCACCAACCATACCAGTCCCTACATTTAATGCATCTTTATCTAAAATACCTACATTACGAGGGTTTTCATAGTGATCTAATACTTTCTTGCCATACGCCATAAGTTACTCCAAATTTAACTTTTAATTTTACTCTACACGCTTATATATTATTAATTTAAACGCTTAATTTATTTAGTGTGCAGCCCACTCCACTGAACTTAAATCAATACCATCTTTAAACATATCCCATAAGGGCGATAAATCTCTTAATTTTTGAACTTTTTCGCGTACCAGCTTAATTGCATCGTCAACATCTTGTTCAGTTGTATAACGACCAACACTGAAACGGATAGAGCTGTGTGCCAACTCGTCAGTAAGGCCAAGTGCACGAAGCACATATGAAGGCTCAAGACTGGCCGAGGTACAGGCTGAACCGGAAGATACAGCGACATCAGAAATTGCCATCATTAAGGATTCACCTTCAACGTAATTAAAACTAATATTCAAGTTTCCTGCAATTCTGTGTTCAAGGTCGCCATTGATAACAACCTCCTCCATATCCGCAAAGCCAGCGAGCAGTCTTTCACGAAGTCTGTGAGTTCTTTCACCTTCCTCCTTCATTTCAGCTTTGGCAATTGCAAAAGCTTCACCCATCCCAACAATTTGGTGAGTAGCAAGTGTTCCAGAGCGCATACCACGCTCGTGACCGCCGCCATGGATTTGAGCCTCAAGTCTAACTCTTGGTTTGCGAGAGACATAAAGAGCTCCCATCCCCTTTGGTCCGTATATCTTGTGTGCTGAAAAACTCATTAAGTCAACCGGGAGTGATTCTAAGTTGATCTCTATTTTTCCAGCAGACTGAGCAGCATCCACATGAAAAAAAACCTTATTTTCTCTACAAATATCACCAATAGCTTGCAAGTCTTGAATAACGCCAATCTCATTATTTACATGCATAATTGATGCCAGAATAGTATCCTCTCTTATAGCGCTTTTAAAGACGTCTATATCTAACAAACCGTTCGGCAATGGGTCCAAGTAAGTCACCTCAAAGCCTTCTCTTTCTAGTTGGCGACAAGTATCAAGGACAGCCTTATGTTCTGTTTTCAGTGTAATAATGTGTTTACCACGCTTATGGTAGAAATGAGCAATGCCTTTAATTGCTAAATTGTCAGACTCCGTTGCACCCGACGTCCATACGATTTCTCTAGGGTCCGCGCCAACTAAATCAGCCACTTGTGAGCGCGCCTCGTCAACGGCCTTTTCAGCTTGCCATCCATAATAGTGAGAACGCGAAGCGGCATTACCAAAGTCACCTTCCATTGTTAAATATTTAGCCATTTTTTCTGCAACACGTTTATCCACAGGGGTAGTAGCTGAATAATCCATGTAAGTTGGAGTTATCATTATTTAAATTCCTATACTGTTAATTTAACTTTTATATCTTGATTAGTGTAATAGTCATCCATGACCTGCTGAAGATTCCTAGAGCTAAGAAATCCTCTAATTTGATCGCTAACTTCGCACCACAGGTGATGTGACAAACACTGCTTACCTCTTAGGCAATTCTTGGAGCCATGACAACGACGTAGATCAATGTTTTCATCAACAGCTTCAATAATCTCTGTAAGAGTTACATCTACAGGATCAACATTAAGAAGGTAACCTCCACCTGGACCTCTAATACTTTTGACTAGAGAAGCTTTTCTTAACTTAGCAAAGAGCTGCTCTAAATATGAAAGTGAGATGTTTTGTCTTTGAGATATCATATCAAGGGTGACTGGCCTAGTCGAATCATTTGATGCTAAGTCGAGCATTGCAGTGACTGCATACCTACCTTTAGTTGTTAATTGCATAATAACCCTCAGTTTTTAAAATTTAGGGAAATTATACTAGTAACCAAGTAAAATAGTCAAGTATAAAATTCACTTAATAATTTACTTATTTTCAAGCTCTTTCGAGTCTACTTGTAAACCCTCTGAGTTTCTCGAAAGCTTGGCCATCTGCTTATCTATTTCAGCTAAACGCTCAATAATAGAATCAACAGCTTGAACTGTCGGGTCATTTGAACGACCACTAGAGCTAGCAGCATAAGAATCAAAGGTGTCGGTATCGCTAGTTTTTTTCGTTACAATTCGACCAGGGATACCGACAACAGTTTCATTATCATCAACAGACCTAACAACCACAGAGTTGGATCCAACGCGTACATTTTTTCCAAGCGTAATCGGACCTAAAATTTTTGCTCCAGCACCGATTACTACACCGTCCATTAAAGTCGGATGGCGCTTCTCCTTGTCCCATGAAGTACCTCCAAGAGTAACCCCGTGATACATCATACAGTCATCACCTATTTCTGCAGTCTCACCAATAACGACACCCATACCATGATCAATAAAAAAACGTCTCCCAATAACTGCACCCGGGTGAATCTCTATACCTGTAACCCAGCGAGCAAATGTGGAGATAAATCGAGCCAACCAGTAGAGCTTATATCGCCATAGAAGATGAGTA
>Ga0208948_1000859_pt1 | contig 13514 bp, 14 predicted proteins | sample AOAMet11_17_M020_2_FD_188228 | JGI IMG/M metagenome (GOLD analysis project Ga0208948, IMG submission 188228) | Ammonia-oxidizing marine microbial communities from Monterey Bay, California, USA - CAN11_17_M020 (SPAdes) | ecosystem: Environmental > Aquatic > Marine > Intertidal zone | place...
TTTTTATTTAACTCAAATACTTTATCGTTAAATAGTGGCTCAATGAGTTTATTAATATCGTCAATTTTTGCTAAAGAATTGTGAAGCTTTTCAAAATCATCTTTGAGAAATATTTCATTACCCCCAAACTGTTTATATTTAATCTGCTTATCTCCCAAAAGTTTTCTTAGCCTGCTTAATCCTAAAACTCTTTTTTGTATTAATTCATAAACTTCTGATGGGCTGTGTGTGTCAAGGTCACTTATTATTTCTGTTAGACTTCCAAAACAAGCAAATCCAGCGTTTCTAGAGCTAGCGCCATGAGGGATTAATCCTTTTTCTAATACAACAATTTTTGATTTTGGATGTTTCGTCCTAAGTTCTAAAGCACAGTTTAACCCAACTATTCCACTACCGACAACAACAAAGTCAATGTTAGAAAGCCAAGTTTTGTTTTCCCAGTATGAGAATATCATATAAAACGTATGTTATTAGTTTGATTCTATTTCAAAATCTTCCATGAATTTAGTTGTGTACTTTCCTTCAATATATTGAGGGTTATTCATAAGTTGTCTGTGAAAAGGAATGGTAGTTTTAATCCCTTCAATAATAAACTCATCTAAAGCTCTTTTCATTTTGTTTATTGCCTCTTCTCTTGTTTGAGCTGTTGTAATAAGTTTTGCTATCATTGAATCATAATTAGGAGGAATAGAATATCCTGAATATACATGAGTGTCAAGCCTAACTCCGTGACCACCTGGTAAATGTAAGTTTGTGATTTTTCCAGGGGATGGTCTAAAATTATTAAAAGGATCCTCCGCATTAATTCTACATTCTATAGAGTGCATTTGAGGAAAATAATTCTTTCCACTAATTGGAACACCTGCTGCAACTAATATTTGTTCTCTAATTAAATCAAAATTTATAACTTGTTCTGTAATGGGGTGCTCTACTTGTATTCTGGTATTCATTTCCATAAAATAAAAATTTCTATTTTTATCTACCAAAAACTCTACCGTTCCAGCTCCCTCATATTTAATAAACTCAGATGCTTTTACTGCGGCTTCACCCATTCTTTGTCTGAGCTTATCAGTCATAAATGGAGATGGAACTTCCTCAGTTAACTTTTGATGCCTTCTTTGAATTGAACAATCTCTTTCAGACAAATGACAAGCATTCCCCTTTGAATCTCCGACAATTTGAATTTCAATATGTCTTGGCTCTTCAATTAGCTTTTCCATATACATATCATCATTTCCAAAAGCAGCTTTTGATTCCTGTCTAGCAGAATCCCAAGCATCTTTTAACTCAGACTCATTCCAAACAGCTCTCATACCTTTTCCTCCTCCACCAGCTGTTGCCTTTAGCATAACTGGATATCCGGTTTTTTTTGCAGTTTTTTTACATTCTGCAAAGTTTTCAATAATTCCGTCACTTCCAGGAACACATGGTACTCCTGCGGCTTTCATTGTTAATTTAGCAGTTGCTTTGTCTCCCATTTTTGAAATCATTTCGCAAGAGGCTCCAATAAACTTAATATCATGCTCTTCACATATTTTCGAAAACTTTGCGTTTTCAGATAAAAATCCATATCCAGGGTGAATTGCATCGGCATTAGTAATCTCTGCTGCCGCAATTATATTTGAAATTTTTAAATAAGACTCACTACTAGGAGCTGGGCCTATACAGACTGCTTCATCTGCAAATTTAACATGTATACTTTCAGCATCTGTTACTGAATAAACAGCGACAGTTTTAATTCCCATTTCCTTACATGTTCTAATTATTCTAAGGGCTATTTCACCTCTGTTCGCAATTAATATTTTTTTGAACATAACTGTTTTTTTTATAGATATAAATTAACTGACTAAGATGGATCGACTAAAAATAATGGTTGGTCAAACTCTACAGGTGAGGCATCATCAATTAAAATTTTAACAATTTTTCCTGTTACTTCAGACTCTATTTCGTTGAAAAGCTTCATAGCTTCAATTACACACAGGACATCACCATCTGCTATAGAAGAGCCAACTTCAACAAAGTTTGATTTGTCTGGCGAAGGTTTTCTGTAAAAAGTACCTATAATTGGTGATTTAATAGTGATGTATTTTGAGCTTTCCTCCTCTGTTTTTGGAGCTTCTTCTTTTATAGCTGCTGGTTGAGGAGTTTCAATTGCAGGGCTTTGTAGAACTGGCTGTTGTTGAACTGGCATGGCCTGCACTATTGTTTGCTTTTGTGCTTTACCAGTCTTAATGGTGATTTTTACGTCTTCCATTTCTAATTTCACTTCGTTGGCTCCTGACTTGGCAACGAATTTTATTAAATTTTGAATGTCTTTAATGTCCATAAAATATATTATTTAGTTAATTATTATTATAACTCCATTTAAAATAAATTGAGCCCCAAGAGAATCCGCCTCCAAACGCAGCAAAAACAATTTTATCTCCTTTTTTGAGTTTAGATTCGTAATCATATAAAAGCAAAGGAATAGTTGCTGAGGTAGTGTTTCCGTACTTTTCAATATTTACCATCACTTGACTTTTTGAAAGCTCAAGTCTATTTGCCGTAGCGTCAATAATGCGTTGATTTGCTTGGTGGGCAGCAAGCCACTGAATATCTTCTTTATTAAGATTATTTCTTTTTAAAATTTTTGTAGAAACATCTGCCATATTAAAAACAGCATTTTTGAAAACTGTCTTACCATCTTGCCTTATAAATTGATCTCCATTTTTTATAGCCTCTTCATCTGTCGGGCGACATGAACCCCCTGATTTTACTTTAAGAAAATCTCTCCCTTTACCGTCAGTCTTAAGTATTTCATCTTGCATTCCTAAACCCTCTTTGTTTGGCTCAAAAAGCACAGCGCCTGCTCCGTCTCCAAAAATTATACATGTTGCTCTGTCCGTGTAATCAATCATGGATGAGTTTTTATCTGCCCCAATTAGTAATACTTTTTTATAAGCTCCAGACTCAATATATCTTGCAGCCACTGACATCCCAAAAAGAAAACTAGAGCATGCTGCATCCATATCAAATGAAAAAGCATTTATTGCTCCAATTTGTGTAGCGGTGTATGAAGCTGTCGATGCAGCTTGCATGTCTGGAGTTGCGGTTGCAACTATGACTAAATCAATTGTTGTCGGGTCAATATTCTTTTTTGCAATTAAATCCTTTGCTGCGTTTATTGCCAAAAACGATGATCCAAGCTCATTACCTTTTAATATTCTTCTCTCTTTAATTCCAGTTCGCGAAACTATCCATTGATCGTTAGTTTCTACCATGGATTCTAAAATTTTATTTGTTAGGACAAATTCTGGAACATATCCTCCAACAGCAGTAATAGTAGCGTTTAACTTAGTCATAAATCAAAATCTAGGACAAATGTGTATAAAAAAAACATAAAAACAAGCAAAAAAGAGTAAAAATTAAGAAAAATGAACGAAAAACGAGTAAAAATGAACGAAAAAGGTCAAAAAAAGCTTAAAATTGATAAAATTGATATTTATTAAAACAAAAAAAACGCTCTTAAATAAGAGCGTTTTTTTATAGAACAATAATTATACTAAGCTTCTTCTACAGCAGAATTGTCAATTAATACATTTCCTCTGTAATATAATTTGTCTTCAAACCAATGAGCTCTGTGATATAGATGTGGTTCGCCTGTTGTAGGGCAAGTTGCAATTTGAGCTTCTGTAGCTTTGTAATGGGTTCTTCTCTTATCTCTTCTTGTTTTTGAGATTTTTCTTTTAGGATGAGCCATAATTTTTTTTATTTATCTGTTACTATTTTTTTTAATTTTTCCCAGCGAGGGTCAATTTCTCCTTTATTTACTGAAACATTTTCTTTTGGACTAAGTTCACTTAACTTATCTAAGATATCTGATTTTAATGTTCCGTCAATAACTCCTGGATGAATTCTTTTTTGAGGAATTGAAAGAGCTATAAGCTCATATATCAATTGCTCAATATTAATTTTGTGCTCATTGTGAGGTAAAATTAATATTTCTTCATTATCATTATTAAATTCTTGTCCGAACTTGACAACTAAATCAAAGCTATTATTAATCTCTTGATTATATATTTCATTTGAAATATCACAATTAACTTCAACAGAGCCTTTAGACTCAAAATTTAATTCCAATAAAGTTGTCTTCTTGACAAGTTTAACTTTAACTAACACCTTAATGCTGTTGAAGTCAATAAAATCAATATCTTGAAAGAACGTGTTTTCAATAGTGTACTCAAAATCATGAAGACCTAACTTTAATCCAACAAATTCAATATCGAAATCTTTATTAGGCTTCATTAAAATTTATTTCGAGGGTGCAAATATATAAAATTTCTTTTTATGAGTTAAATTTGCTGTTCTTTTTCTTTTTGGGTAGTCTAAAAACTTTCAAAGCATTATTAGATAGTTCGTTTTCTTGAATTCTGGTTTTAAAAATTTCAATAGCATAAAACAATGCATTTTTAAATGATGATTGATTTGCAATTCCTTTTCCAGCAATTTCAAAAGCGGTCCCATGATCTGGTGATGTTCTAACGATGTTTAATCCCGAAGTATAATTTACACCTGAACCAAAAGATAAAGTTTTAAAAGGTATTAGACCTTGATCGTGATAAGCAGCAATGACAGCGTCAAAATTTTTATAATTATCCGAACCAAAAAAACTGTCAGCAGCATAAGGGCCATAAATTAACTTTCCAGATTGTCTCGCTAATTCCAAAGCAGGTTTTAAAATAGTGTCATCTTCATTTCCTATTACACCGTTATCTCCTGAATGGGGGTTAATTCCCAATACAGCTATTTTAGGCTTAGATATACTAAAATCATTTACAAGTGATTTGTAAATACCTTCAATTTTTCTTGAAATCAAATCTTGGTCAATCAGGCCTTTAATAGAGCTAAGTGGAACGTGCTCAGTTAAAAGTCCAATTTTTAAATTATTTGTGATCATAAACATTAAACTGCTTCCTTCAAACACACTATCTAGATAATCAGTATGGCCCTTAAAAGTAAAAGAGTCAGATTGTATAGCTTCTTTATTAATTGGAGCGGTGACCAAAACATTTAGTTTTCTTGTTTTTATATCGGCAGCTGCAGATTTTAAAGACTTCACGGCTAACGCCCCAATTTTAAAATCACATTTTCCAAAATTAATTTCTTGCAAAAAATTCCAAGGTTCAATTATATTTAAGCAATCTAATGTGGCTTGTTCAGGCGAATTAATGACATTAATTTTAATATCAAAGCCAAAATGAGACATAAAAAACCTTAGGTTTTTTGATGAGCAATAAACTATTGGGATACAAAATTCAAATATTCGTTTATCATTAAAAGTTTTAAGAACGATTTCAGGACCTATACCATTCATATCTCCGATAGAAATCCCTACTTTCAATTTTTTATTGTTTTCCATCAAAATTCTAATAAATCGTTTAATAATATTCAGTAAATTTAATCATTTAAAACCTACATAATAATGTTTACTGGAATAATTGAGAGTATTGGAATAATAAAGGCTATAAATTACGATAGATCAAATATTAATTTTTCTATTTCTAGTAGTTTGTCTAATGAATTAAAAATAGACCAAAGTGTTTCACACAATGGCGTGTGTTTGACTGTTGTCAGTAAAGAGGAAGGAGCTTACACTGTGACTGCTATCAAAGAAACTTTAGAAAAAACTAATCTAGGAAAACTTAAATTAGGAGATAATGTAAACTTAGAAAGATGCTTAAAAGTAGGGGACAGATTAGATGGACATTTTGTACAAGGTCATGTTGATCAAACCGCAATCTGCACATATGTTGGTAATGAAAATGGCAGCTGGACATTTACGTTTAAATATGATGATAAAAATAATAATATTACCATTGAAAAAGGCTCTATTACTATAAACGGTGTAAGTCTGACTGTAGTTAACTCTAAGAAATCAGAATTTAGTGTTGCTATAATCCCTTACACATTTGAAAACACTAATTTTAACAGCTTTTCAGTTGGAACATTGGTGAACTTAGAATTTGATGTTTTTGGCAAATATGTTACAAAACTTTTTAACAAAAAATAGATATTATTTGATAAAAAACAGTAAAAACAAGCGAAAATGACCAAAAATAGCTTAAAAACAAGCAAAAATAAGCAAAAATCAAAATTAAACTATTTTCTCTTTTTAGCAATATTTTTAAACTACATAGCATTTTATTCACAAAATAATTCTGAAAAAATGAACCCTAAGAAAATTGTTCTAATGGGGAATTCGATTACTGAGCACTGGCAAAAATACACCCCCTTATTTTTTGAAGAAAATTCATTTCTTATAAATAAAGGAATTAGCGGTCAGACTACGGTTGAAATGTTATTTAGGTTCAACGAAGATGTAATTAATCAAAACCCTCAAGCTGTTTATATCTTGGCCGGCATTAATGATATAGCCCAAAACTCTGGCTATATTTCCATTGACGATATTTCAACAAACATAATTAAAATGGGATTACTTGCTCAAAAAAATAATATCAAGGTTGTAATATGTTCTGTAATGCCTGTAACAGAAATTGCCTGGAATGAAAAAATTAAAAATGCAAATCAAAAAGTAATTGAATTAAATCATCAACTGATTAATAAATCAAAGAAAAATAACTTTATATACCTTGATTATTACAGTGAGATGAAAGAAGAGTTAAGTTTGCTTACCTACGACGGGCTACACCCAAATGAAAAGGGATATCTAAAAATGATTGCGATTTTAAAAAAGTCTTTAAAAGGAATTGCCAACAATTTTAATTAAATTTGAAAAAAAAACTATGAAAACATTTTTTAAGATTATTGGGTTAATTTTATTGGCAATAGTATTATTTTTTGCTTATTCAATAATGAATCCGGCTAGCCCTCTTGACAGAGTTGCTTTTGAAAATGATAAAGTAACTTTTGAGGTTGAATACAGTAGGCCTTTTAAAAAAGACAGATTAATTTTTGGCAACAAATCAGATGGTGCTTTGGTTCCGTTTGGTGAATATTGGAGAACAGGGGCTAATGCTGCAACCAATTTTTCAATTAACTCAGATATTACTATTTCAGGAATTAGATTAATGTCTGGAAAATATAGATTATACACCGTTCCAGGAGAAGAACAGTGGGAAGTGTTTATTAACTCTGAGGCTGATACTTTTTTCGCAATTACAGAGCCTGATAGCGCTAAAGATTTAATGAGTTTTACGATTACTCCACAGCAATTAAATGAAACTATCGAACAATTCACTATTGACTTTATACCTTCACCTCCTGATGGTCCTTCGTCTACAGGCCTTAGGTTAAGATGGGATTTAACAGAAATTGTAATTCCGTTTAATTAAATTTTATAAAGACCAATGAGTTTTAAAAAATTTTTAAAAGCATTTCTACTTATCGTGTTACTGACCGTAACTATTTATTTTTCTATAGACATTCTTCAAAAGAAAAATAACCTGATGGATATTGAAGAGTATAGTCCAAAATCTTCACTAGTTGTTGATGAAAACCCAAGAAGCAGTGCAAAATTTCCTTTTGTAGATGTCCATAGTCATCAATGGAAAATGCCCGTAATGGATTTTACCAATCTTGTAGCTGAAATGGATAGTCTAAACATGGGTTATATGATTAATTTAAGCGGCTCTGGATTTGCTGCATTTGCAGGTAATCAAAACCTTATGGACATAACTTTAACAGAATCACTTGAGAATATTAAAAAACAAGGAGTTTCAAATAGATTTGGTGTATTTGTCAATGTCGATTTCAACAAAATTGATGACGAAGATTTTGCTAAAAACAATGTTGAAATGATTAAAGATGCAGTTAAGCAAGGGGTGATTGGGTTAAAGGTTTACAAAAATCTTGGTCTAAATTTAAAAGACAATAGCGGAGAAAGAGTAAAAGTTGATGATAAAAGGTTAACTCCAATATGGGAAGTTTGTGGAGAGTTAAATATTCCTATTCTAATACATAGTGGGGAGCCTTCACCATTTTTTGACCATATTGATAAACATAACGAAAGGTTTTTACATGCAAGGCAGAAACCTCAAAGTTTTAGAAATTCAGACGAATACCCTTCATTTGATGAGGTTATGCAAGAGCAATACAACATGTTTAAAAACAACCCTAACACAACTTTTATTAATGCGCATCTTGGTTGGTATGGTAATGATTTAGACAAAATGAGCGCTCAACTTGATGATCTTCCTAATGTTTATACAGAAATTGGAGCTGTAATTGCTGAGCTTGGAAGACAACCAATAAGAGCAAGGAGATTTTTTGTTGAACATCAAGACAGGGTCTTGTTTGGAAAAGACACCTATAAAAAAAGTGAGTTCGATGTGTATTTTAGAATCTTAGAAACAAGTGACGAATATTTTGATTACTATAGAAAAAGACATGCGCACTGGAAAATGTATGGATTGAATTTACCTGATTCAATTTTGAAAAAGTTATATTATAAAAATGCAAGGAAATTATTTCCTAATATCCCTCTAGAATTATTTGAGCCTAATTAGTCGTGAAAAAAAAACTTGTTTTATTTATATATTTAAGTTTTAGCGTAAGTTCTTTTTCTCAAAATTTTGAAAATCTTGAATATTTGCTTCTTGCTTCACAAGAAGATCAGTCATTGTTATTTAAAGAATACTTAAACCCGCTAGTAACTAGTGTGAATTTTGGGATGGGCAGTGGATGGGCTAATACCGCTAAAACTCATAAAGTACTTGGATTTGATATTACAATTTCTTTAAATACTTTTTTTATTCCCTCAGAAGCCAAAAAGTTTTCTACCACTGGATTAAGCAGTATAACGTCTTCCTCTGATTATCTGCCAACTGTTCTTGGTGGAAACACAAATGAAACCTTGTCTGTTTCAATAAATGATGACTCCACAGTGTTTCCTCCGAACGAATATAGCGCAACATTTATAGCTCCATCAGGAATCGAGAGCGACTTGTATTTAAATACGTTGATAACTCCAAATATTCAAATTAGCATAGGCCTTCCCTTTAAAACAGATCTAATTGTCAGATATGTCCCAACAACATCCAGTAAAAGCACTGATATTAGTTTAAAGGGAGTTGGAATAAAACATAATCTTTTACAACATTTTGGGCCGGCAGACAAGATTCCACTGATAGACTTATCGCTACTTATCGCTTACAGTAATTACTCTATTGATTACGACTTTCAAAAAACCTCAAGCCTTAATGGTGTTGGTCAAAGAGCAACAATGGATATGAATAACTATACCGCTAAGGTTATTTCTTCTATTGACCTAAATCTGATAACTTTTTACACTAGTGTTGGCTACTCAAAAGGAGTATCTAACTTAAGTGTTTTAGGTTCTTATGATTTGTCTTACAATGTCGCAGATAATTCTGAGGTTATTGTTTTCAATGTAGTAGATCCTTTGGAGGTAGGGTGGAAAAAAGAATCTCTAAGTGGGAATGCCGGAATAAGTTTTAACTTACCTGGAATAAAATTATTCGCTGATTATACTATTCAAGATTATAACTCTTTAACTGTCGGGGCCTCTATTGGAATTAGATAATTCTTTTTTAAAGGTTTTTACTCCCTTTTAATTTAAACAAGCTCGATAATAAAATGATTGGCTCCCAATTCTTAGATGAAGAAGAGTAAAATATGTGTCTAGTGCTTTTAGGTGTAAGTAATTTTCCAGTATGTCCGTATTCTACAATTTGCTTTTTACTTATTTTTTCTTCATAATCAGTCTTGATTTGATCAGAGTCATAATCTAAAAGAGTAACTGGAATTTGTTTGTATCCTAGTTTTTTTAAAGCGAAATATCTGTGATGGCCATCAATTATAACAAATGATTTGCTGCAACATAAAATAGATGATATAATAATATCGTCATAGTTAAAGGATTCAATATACTTTATAAGCTTATCTGCTTTTTGTTCAATTATTTCTTCATGTGTAATTATTGTTTCTACATCAATTAATTTAACTCCTTTAATAATTGATGTGTCGAATTCTATTGAGTGCATCTTTAAGATTTTTGTTTATTTAACTGACAGCAAATCTAGTTCTTTATCTGGTATTCTCAAATAACTTTTTTGCTTGAGACTTTCCATTTGTTTAAGTGCCTCATTATCAAAATTTAGCCTATCTCCATTAAAGATAACTCTCCATATTTTTCCATTTTTTGATTCGGAGATATATAGTGATCCATCTGGCCCTTGGGCTAGCCCCATTGGTCTATACATAGAGTCTTTCATTTGCTTAACAAGATCTGTTTGTGTAAAACCATCTGCAAAAACTTCCAAATTCCCTGCAGGTCTTCCATCTTTAAATGGAATAAAAGCAACAATATATCCTGCTTGTGGGTAAGGGCCTCTATTAGTCGATCCGTGAAAAGCAATAAAAGCTCCGTCTTTGTATCTGTCTGGGAATTGGCTTCCGGTGTAAAACAATAAATCATTAGGAGCCCAGTGAGCAGGAAGGCCCATGATAGGTTCTGCATAACCCTTTGCTTCTTGCTTTCCATCACCTCCATATTCTGGAGCTAACATTCTTTTGCTTTTAAAGTGATCATAATATGTGTAAGGCCATCCAAAATCATCATCTTTTTTAATAAGCATAAATTCTTCAGATGGTAAAACAGAATTTTCCCATTTAGAATAATAATCAGGCGCATGATTATTAAGATAGTCTCTTCCGTGATTTACAGCATATAAATTATCTTGCTCCTTATTCCATGTAATGCCCACAATACTTCTAAGGCCTGTGGCAAACCTAACTCCATCAGATTGTCTCTGATCAAGTTTGTTTTCGTCAAATCTCCACACTCCACCAAGAATATTTAACTGTGAACAAGGAAATTCCCCTTTAACAACTGCATTCGGGTCTCCTGCTGTTAGCCTAAGGTCTTCACACGCATTGGTAGGCGCGCTAAAGGTAACATACATTCCGCCTTTATTATCAAAGGCTAATGATTTTGCATTATGCCATCTAATCGGATATTCATCAACCATAATAATTTCAGGTTTTCCTTTAGGAATAAGATTGTTTGGGTCAAGTTTTTGTCTATAAACGACTAATTCTGAGCTATAATATAGATAGTTATTATGAATTTTCATTTCAGTTGCGAATCTCCCATCATTTGGGTAATCTCCAAATCTTTTAAAAATATCCGCTTTACCATCTCCATCGACATCTCTAAGTGCCATATTACCTTTGTCTCCTGTATCTATTCGAAGTTTAATATAAATATCTCCGTTTGTGTTTACCGCAAGGTGTCTTGCTGGACCAACACTGTCTGCGACTACTAACGCACCAAATCCTTCTGGAAGAATTAAACCTCCATTACCAGGGTCTGTACTTGGAACCTCATAGACAGGTGTATTGTCTGTACAAGAAATTAAAAGTCCAACAAACAAAATAATTATTCTAATGTTCATAGTTTAAAGATAGTATATCTTGACAAGACTCTTTACTTTTGCTTATTATCAATAAAAATATAGCCTTGAATTATCTAAATGTAGAAAATATTTCTAAGTCTTATGGTGAAGTTACTCTTTTTAAGGGAATAACTTTCAGTATTCATAAAGGTCAAAAAATTGCATTTATTGCAAAAAATGGAACTGGTAAAACTTCAATATTAAAAATTATTTCAGGTGAAGATTCAAGTGATTCAGGCAATATAACTTATAGAAAAAATATTGCAGTATCTTTTCTTTCTCAGGACCCTAAATTTGATGATAGTTTAACAATTGAACAGTCTGTTTTTAATAGTGAAAATCCTATACTAAAAGTCATTGCTAGCTATGAAAAAGCAATATTAAACTCTGAAGATGAGGAAAATTATCAAAAGGCATTTGAAGATATGGAGCTTTTTCAGGCATGGGATTTTGAAACACAATACAAGCAAATCCTGTTCAAATTAAAGCTTGACAAAATAAATCAAAAAGTGGGAGAATTATCTGGAGGGCAAAAAAAACGTCTTAGTTTAGCAAATGCACTAATTAACAAACCTGATTTATTAGTCTTAGATGAACCTACAAATCATTTAGATCTAGAAATGATTGAATGGCTTGAATCTTATTTTGCAAAAGAAAATATAACTCTGTTTATGGTTACTCACGATAGATACTTTTTGGAACGTGTTTGCAATGAAATTCTTGAGCTTGACCAAGGTGAGTTACATAGTTATAAAGGAAATTATTCATACTATCTTGACAAACGCAAAGACAGAGTGGAAAGACAGGCTATTGAGCACGGTAAGGTAAAACAGCTTTTTAAAAAGGAACTTTCTTGGATGCGTAAACAGCCAAAAGCCAGAACAACAAAATCAAAATCTAGGATAGATGACTTTAAAGAGATTAAGCAGCGCGCACAGCAAAGAAGAGTTGAGCATGAGGTTCAATTAGAACTAAACATGGAAAGGCTTGGAACTAAAATTGTTGAACTAGTCAAGGTATCTAAATCTTATGAAGACAAAGTTATTTTAGATCAATTTAACTATATGTTTCAAAGAGGTGAAAGGGTTGGCATAATCGGAAAAAATGGAACTGGGAAAAGTACTTTTCTAGATATCTTAACTGGAAAAACTGGTCCAGAATCAGGAAAAATCATAATTGGAGATACAGTAAAGTTTGGGTACTACACTCAAAATGGTATTAAGGTGAAAGAAGATCAAAAAGTAATTGATGTGGTTAGAGATTTTGGAGATTTTATTCCTTTAAAAAAAGGAAAACAGATAAGTGCACAGCAGCTTCTTGAAAGATTTTTATTTAGTAGGCAAAAACAATATGACTTTGTTGAAAAATTAAGTGGTGGGGAGCGAAAAAGACTTTATTTATGTACGGTCTTAATCCAAAATCCAAATTTTTTAATATTAGATGAGCCTACTAATGATTTAGACATAGTTACTCTGAATGTTTTAGAAAGTTTTTTACTAGATTTTCCTGGATGTGTCATTGTAGTTTCTCACGACAGATATTTTATGGACAAGGTTATCGATCATTTATTAGTGTTTAAGGGTAGTGGAGACGTTGAAGATTTCCCCGGAAACTACTCAGACTACAGGACTTATGAAGACAGCAAGCCAATTTTTAAAAAAGAGCCAAAAAAAGATAAAATTTGGAAGGGTTCTAGTAAAAACAAACTTAGTTACAATGAAGAAAAAGAGTTGAAAAATATTGAAACTAAAATCAAATCTCTTGTTTACAAAAAGAAGGAGCTTGAAAAAGAGTTTGTTAATGATAGTTTGAGTCAAGACAAAATACTACTTATGTCTAAAGAGCTTGAAAAAGTTATTAATGAAATAAACACAAGAGAAGAAAGGTGGTTTGAGCTTTCTTCCAAACTAGAGGAATAAAAAAAGCCCATTATGGGCTTATTTTTATTTGTTGGAATGTGATCCGTCACAATAACCATTTAAGTCATTTGTGTTTCCACATCCACATTTGGGTTTGTTTAAGTTTGATTTCATATTAATTAAATTTAAGGTTTGCAGATAATTCAATTTCGTTTAAGATTAATTTGTCTCCTAAGTTCTT
>Ga0208948_1000887_pt1 | contig 13208 bp, 7 predicted proteins | sample AOAMet11_17_M020_2_FD_188228 | JGI IMG/M metagenome (GOLD analysis project Ga0208948, IMG submission 188228) | Ammonia-oxidizing marine microbial communities from Monterey Bay, California, USA - CAN11_17_M020 (SPAdes) | ecosystem: Environmental > Aquatic > Marine > Intertidal zone | place...
ACTACTAAGAGTAGCCAACTCCTGATAAGTGAAGGACGCTACAAGCCTTGGCGAGTCCAAGGCAACACAAGCTCGATATGAAGAAACAAGTTATTGTCATAGGTAGTGGTTTCAATTGAGGCTGCCTGTGAACTCGCGGCAGCTTAGGTCGACAGGTGACACGCCTCGAAATTCAGATGCACCCATTAGCTTGTCGACAAGTTGGGAGAGCACTTCATCGGTTGGCGAGTAGCCATTGATGACTGTGCCTACCATCGATAGATCATATAACTGGTAAGGGTTCCCAAGGGAGACATGAATGGTCGGCACCTCGTGTACGAACCAGGGTGCGTCGAAACCCATGGCCTTGTATTCGAGCTGCAGGCTGGTCTGATTGGACATGGTTTCCTTCTTGGTAAGATAAATGACCAGGTCGAACTGCCCAACCCATTGTTCGATGGGGTTGTTCATGTCCCTCATAACAGCCAGCAAATTACCAAAGTCATATTCGAATGCCTGGAACCCTTTTTCTTTGAGCAGGGCGACCAGCTTTTCGGTAGCGCTTTGCTCCTTTGGGCTGAAGAGTTGTATCAACTTCAGCATGATTCCAGCGAGTCCGCGCATATTCTTAAACATGGTTTTCTCCATGCTTTCATTACCGTTATAAATGATGCCGATGCGCCGGTATTTTGCAGGCTCAATCGGCAAAAGACATTGGTCGTCGCTGACCAGGGTGACACCTGCATCGGCCACCTCATTTGCCCACTGACGGTGTTCTGTCGTATTTACTTTAGAGAATGCATTTGGCACGAGATCCTGTTTCGATTTTTTATGCAGGCCCAATTGTGCCTTGAGGGCGAGAATCCTGGTCACCGCATCATTCAGCCTCTCACTACTGATGACACCGTCTCGAAAGCCCTGCAGCATGAAGCTATAGTCTTCATCGGGGTTGCGGGTAAAAAGAAACATATCGATGCCAGCGGCAATTGAGCGCGGCACCAGATCGGCGCGTTTGCCCTGTTGGGCGAAACCAGCCATTAGCGTAGCATCGGAAATTATCAGTCCGTTGTAGCCGAGCTCTCGACGTAACAGATCATTTAACAGCACAGAATTCAGTGTCGCCGGAATATCTCTCAGCTTCTGATCGCAATCTGTCGCATCAAAGTAGCCGGGAAGCGAGATGTGTCCAGCCATCAGTCCGTTGGCCCCACCGTCGATACAGTCGCGATAGACGCGACCGTAGGTTGCCATCCAGTCCGAATAACCAAGATTATTGACTGTCGTTAGAAGATGCTGATCTCGTGCGTCGGCACCATCGCCCGGAAAGTGTTTGATAGTGACTGACAGACCTTCGACCATGGCACCCTTAACGTAGGCTGCAGACATTTTTGCCACACGCTCCGGATCATCACCATAGGACCGTATATTGGTGACCGGGTTGCGAAAATTGAAGTTGATATCGACAACGGGCGCGAAAGCCATATTGCCGCCGACGCTTTTTGCTTCGCGTGCGCAGACCACACCAAGGCGCCGCGCATGTTCTGGATCATCGGTTGCCGCAATAAGCATGGGATGTCCAAAAAAGGTACCTTCATCTAAGAGGCCATTACCACCGGCTTCAAGGTTCGCCGCGAGGAATAGTGGAATGTGCGCGTTGTCCTGTAGGGCTCTGTAGGCTTTGGTCAGACCGCTCGCCGATGTTTTGCGGTACATCATGCCGCCGGGGTGAATTCGCTCGATCAGGGACCGAAGCTCGCCGGGACCACCCGACATGCCCATGAGGAAAAAGAGTTGACCAATTTTCTCCTCGATCGGCATCGAGGCGAGGGTGTCTTGAACCCAATCAATGTCTTCCATTTCGAGGAAGAAGGGCTTGGCAGATACATCAATGTTCATCCGTACACTCCGCTAATAGTGATAATTCAATATTGCGTAGATCCGTCACCAGTAGCGTGGCGCCCGTGAGAGTTGCTGTACCAACACCGACAACCCGCATACCGGCATTACGAGCGGCGTCGACACCTGCTTGTGCATCCTCGAAGACTATACATTCTTCCACCGCTACACCCAGCGCTGTAGCGGATTTCTGGAAAACTTCCGGATCCGGTTTTCCCTGTGTCACATCATTGCCAGTGACGATTGCATCGAAGGCGCTCGTCAGCTTCAATTGATCGAGGATGAATTCGGCATTTCGGCTGGACGAACCGATCGCCAGTTTCACACCCTCACGCCTCAAATAAGTGATCAATTGCAGGACACCAGGAAGGATGTCCTTCTCACTCAGTGTCGAGAGATTGTCTCTATACAACTGGTTCTTTACCTCTAGTTTTTCATCGAATACTTCATCAGCGAGGGTCGCCTGATTGAAGCGCAGCAACGTGTGAAGACTGGCGTCGCGACTGAGGCCCCGGATCTGATCGTTCATTTCATCATTGAACTTCAAGTCAGCGTCATCCATCACCGTTTTCCAGGCGGCATAATGGAGTTCGTCAGTCGAGACGATCACACCATCCAGATCAAAAATGGCAAGCTTCATCGTCAAAACGGGGACGAAGTCCCCGCATGACGAAACTCGCGACTCATCAGAAGCTGAGTTTTGCGGTCAGGCCAGCATAACGTTCTGCGTTGCGCGGGGTTATATGAACCAGTGCCTCGGTGTTGCCAAACAGAACACCGAAATCAATCAACTCACTACGATAGCTTTCGTCGAAGACATTGTTAACAAAAGCGGTCACTTCCCAGCGATCATTCTTATCGATGAGCCCGAGGCGAAGATTCGCAATACCATAGCTGTCCTCTCGGGTGGCGGGGGCCTGGGTAAGTCCGAATTGGATTTCATCCTGCCACACGTACAAGACGTTGGCGTACAGGTCAAAAGGAAGACTGCTCAAGCCCTGTTCGAACTGGAGTGCAACTGTGTACTTCCACTCCGGCGAATTAGGCAGTTCGCCACCGTCGACTGTTTGAAACCCGGCAAAACAGCCCTGTGCTTCGGTTTGATCGCGATAACACTGCGCGCCTTCGTATTCATTGACGACAGCGTCTATATAGGCGGCATTGAACATCAGGCTGAAACGCTCCGACAGCAGGGTCATTGATTCAAGTTCAATACCTCTTGTTTCCAGTTCTCCGACATTTGCCTTCCGGAAGACGATCGTGGGTCCAGTGGTGATTGCTGTCTGGACCTGAAAATCATCATAAGTCGTATGGAACGCCGTCACATTCAGCTGCATTCGCTGATTCCACAGTGTGCTTTTGATACCAATTTCAAAAGCATCAGCGGTTTCTTCCTTGATCGGATTGTCAGCATTAAACTGGGTAAAACCTGCCGTTATGTCGTATGCCTGTGCTTTATGGCCACGGGTATAGCTGGCAAAGACCATCGCGTCGTTAGCCAAAAAACGCTGGACTGATATTTTGCCAGTGATCGCGTCATCGTCATCGTCGGCGATGATGGCGGTTGGAGTTGCAACAGCGAAGTCTGTGACCTCTGTGCTGATTTCCTCGCTGGCGTAGCGTAACCCCAGGCTGACAGTCGTCTGCTCGCTTGGGCGCCAGTTAAACTGGCCGAAAAACGCATAGTTTTCATTACCCGCATTGGCGACGAAATTTGCCGGCGCCACTGGCAGTATTCGGAAGAATGAGCGGTCGACGTCAGAATCTGAGTAGTAGAAGCCAAGTAGATAGTCGTAATTATCGTAGGTTGGCGATAACAGACGCAGTTCCTGGGAGAAGAATTCCAATTCTCGAACGGAGTCAGAGTAGAAGTTTCCGCTAACAGCACCACCGGTAAATATACCCAGCACATCAAGCTCACTTAAATCGACGTCTTCACTGTTGGTGTAGTCCCATTCGTCGTATGCGGTAATTGACACCAATTGGAAATCGCCGATATCAGCGGTAATACGAGCGCTGATACCCTGAGAATCATTGTCGCTGTTAGGTAACGTGTCGTACCGAACTGTCGTGTTTTCGGAATCTGCGGTAACACCGGCTGCAAAAACGGATTGAGGTATGGCGCCAAAAAGTGCCGCACCCGGGGCGAATCCCCCAAGAACCCGCGCACAGCATTGGCTTTCCTCGTCAACGGTGTAAGCCTTTAACAAGACATCAACATCCTCATTGATTTGCCAATATAGTTTGGCGCTGAACCCCTGACTCTCTTCACTATTGAAATCTTCAGCACCGGCAGCTAGGTTTTCGACCCAGCCATCCAGTTCAGACGTATGGGCAGTCAAGCGATAACCGGCGCTATCACCGATAGGCCCAGAAACAGATGCCAACACCTTATGGTAGTTCTCTTCAGTGGCGGTCACTTCAATAGAACCTTCGAACTCATCTGTCGGTCCTTTGGTTGTGATATTGATGACACCGGCTGAAGAAGCCTTACCGAAAAGCGTACTTTGAGGTCCGCGCAATACCTCTATGCGTTCAACATCCACCATGTTGGCGAGGCCCTGCCCTTGTTGCACCTTAGCAACGTCGTCGACAACAACGGCAACCCCTTGCTCGATACCGATACCAAACAGGTTGGTACCGATGCCGCGGATACTCAATGCGCTATTGGTCTTGTTATTGCTCTCAATTACAGTCAGCGAAGATGACAATCGCGCAATATCGCTGGTAGTTTGCAGGCCAAGACTGTCTATCGTGTCAGCACTGATTGCAGTGACAGAAACAGGAACATCCTGGATGCTCTGTTCCCGCTTCTGCGCTGTCACCACTATTTCCTCGATCTGCAGATCACTCTCTGCCAGCGCGGCACACACGGTCGTCAGCAATGTGAAAAATAGACTACTAATAACAATTTTGCTTCTCATCGTTTCACCTTTTTGTCTTAGTTTAGGTCAATTAATTCTCTTGAATTTACTGTTTTGCTGCCAGCCCGCTGATCAACATATCCAGCGATTCTTCGGCCAGGTGTTCAACCTCGTCAGACTCCAGTTGAATGATCTGGTTGCCACGTAGTACCAGTCTATGTTGTAGCGCTACCAATGATTCGGTCAGCACCAGAATTAATAATCGCGCACTCTTGTCAGTGCGAATGCTTCCATCGGCCTGTCCCTGCCTAACTAGTTCCTCCATCAAAACAAATACTTCCAGACCGATTGATTCCTCGAGGTGCTCACGAAAGTTAACTGGTGCCCTGTCGCTTGAAACGAAGGTATCGAACTGTGCAACGAAGCGAAATTGGGCATCTTCCTGCCTGACCATTATAGTACTGCGAATTAGCCGATCGACTCGCGACAGCGCGTCGGTTGTACGGTCGCTCAGAAGGGGGCGTATCACCGATAGGTTTTGGTCCCTCCAGCGTAATAACACAGATTCAAGTATGGCGAAGCCAAGATCGAACTTGTCCTGGTAGTAGCGATAAATTGTATGTCGGCTCATGCCGACGGACTCGGCAATGTCCTTCATCTGTGCGTCGAAGAACCCCCGCTCGGTGAAGATTTTCTCAGCGCACGCCAGAATGTGTTGGCGAGTCTCCTCGGTTTGGTAAACCATTCTTTGCGCTTTTGCCATTGCACCAGCCTGGAAGGTATTACAGCAATTACCTTACACGTGTATTATCACTACCACAATCTAGTGAAGGCGTTTTTCGTGCCCATGCCCCGCCCGATTGAGTCTGCTTGACTTAACAAACGCTAACGGGGCAGACGTCATCGGACTTTGTTAATCAATCAGTTACAACTGCAGGGGCAAGAGGTCAATTAAGGCCCTACATCATGTCAACCTTCATAATGTTAGGGTCGATGGTTCAGGCCCACCCGTAGCGACCAATAAAGGCTTAAGAAGGGTTTAATCTTGGCGCAAACGTTAACGAGGTTGCAGGCCAGACAGTTTTACACTTTTACTATCATGTAATCCCACGCCGTCTCGGAGATATTGCTGATCCTAGAGGAGGGATTCGAACCGTCATTTGATGTATTTTGTCCGGCCCGGACCGCACTTGGTCCGTAGCCAAGGGCACTTGGTCCGGCACGGAACGCACCAATAAGTGAAATAAGCCCCTGACCTGACACCAACTTATCTAAAAGACGTACATGGGACACTTCCTCATTCACATGGAAATGCTGACGCGAGAGGCTTCAAAACTAGAGCCATGGCGTCAAGATGTAACTTTTCTGGATGCGCGTTTAAGTCCTTCACAACGACCTTCACCAGTTGTCCCGATGTGTAACCCTGCGGCATGCAAATAGGTACATGAGCATCCCAGTCGTAGTACCTTGGTCAGTAACTCGCCAAAGGATCAGGCTTCACCTGGGACATCACAGAGACGTTGCGTACAAAGTTATTTTAGTGCGGCTTAAATCTGTAGACTGACGAAATGACTCAAAAACAAAAACCGGTAATCATCGTCGGAGGCGGGCTCTCTGGCCTGTTGGCGGCAAAGCGACTGAAGGAAGCGGGCGTACCGATCATACTTCTGGAAGGAAGGGATCGCCTGGGCGGCCGCGCGCACACGCTCGATATTGCGGGGAACCAGGCCTCCTGGGTCGAACTGGGACCCTTCTGGATTGAGGACCATCTGACTAACCCCGCCTACCACTTATTGAGGGACATCGGGGCCGAAGTTCATCAACACGATATTGGCCCCTCAACGGTGCGGATCTATGACCAACGTTCGGCGCGTTGGCTAGGGTGGACAGCGACACTGTGGGCGTTTATCAAGCTTGGTTGGAGCTTTAGCCGGTTCGGTAAACTTCGGCCGAATACCTCTACGTTTAATAACCTGGGTGAGCGAATCGACGTCGTACTTGGCAAGCGACCCAAACGTGAGCATCTCTACCTGTTCAAGATATTCTCCGAGAGTCTTAACGGTGGCTCCACCTCCGACACACACCAGAATCAGTTAAGCGATGACCTCTGGGAGTTCACCAACCATGACGAAAAGAGTCAGGTCTTGATTTCTGGTGGATTCCGCCTATTGGTGGAGTTGTTGCGTGATTCTCTGTCTGCTGACGAGGTGATGCTGAATCAGAGCGTCTCACGAATCTCGATTCAACAAGACACTTCCGCCCAAGCGCCCGTGCAGGTCGAAACGGGCGACGGAAAGATCTTCGAAGGCTCCCATGTCATCGTTACCGTCCCCCTTGGTGTGTTGAAGGCTGGAACCATCACATTTGATCCGCCGCTCCCCACCAGTAAGCAGGATGTAATCGAGCGCATCGGCTTCGGCAGTGTCGAAAAGGTCGTCATGACGTTCAAAAACAGCTTCTGGCGTAGAAACCCACAGAAGCAAGACCATTTCTTCAGTATTCCCGACCCTATCGCTTCCCACGGCAGTTTCTTCGATGTATCGATGTCATCTGGTGCTGGGCCGGGTTCGCCCACATCTCCCTGTCTTGCTAGCGTATTCGGCCCGCCTAAGGCTGCGTGGGTGGCGGACAACCCTGAAGCGGCCGTAGAAGAGGTGCTATCTGAGCTACAGATGATGTTCCCCGATACGTTCGAGCCTCCCGTCGCGACAGCCGCATCCAGCTGGACCACCAGTCCCTTCTCAGGGGGCTGCTACCCTTACACGAGCGTCGACACTCAGCCCGGTGACTTTATTAAATTTGCGGAACCGACGCACAATGGGAGAGTCCTGTTCGCTGGAGACACTTGCGCGGTGGGAGTCGGCCTGGGTTATGTAGAAGGAGCCATGGCCGCAGGTGAGCGGGCAGCGGATACGATAATTGCGGTACCGCCGAGTTAAGTAGTCAGAACCATTTAGTCCTAGCGACAGCGGTTAGTAAGAGCGGTTAGTAAGAATAAACACCCTTTTTTCAACTTTCAGAAAAGTATCGGCACCCTGGGAGTCGCCTGTAATCCCCTCTTTTTGCTGGCTTCATCTCCGAGTTGAATGAGTTAGGCATAAGAAATTCGGCGATTTGTCTAGAAACCGAATCCTGGCCGATCGATAGCGCCATCGATGTATCGTGCTCTTCTTTTGGCAATACTCTCGTCATCTAGCCCTAGCTGCACCGAAATATTTCGCAGCACCTGACTTCTGGCGAGTTCGGGGTACTCTTCGAGTGCTTCACGCAAGTGCCATCGCAACCAGAAATCTTTTTCACGATTGGCCTGAACTAACCACCCTACCGCTTCATCCGTATAACCAAGGGCCGCAAGGTTCAACCCTATCACCGTCGCTGACATATGCTCGCCCACATCACGTGCGTTCTTCATTTCTTCAATCAATTTAAATGCTCGTTGGTTGTTACCGCTCATCCACTCCGACCGAATAAGATAGTGCAACATGAAACCATTCTGCCGCCCTATCTTGCTAATCGACTCCTCGGCTATCTGCTTTAGTCTTGTAGCATCACCTTGGCGATTAAAGACATCGGCCAGCACAGATGAAACTAGAAAATTCCCCCCGTTTTGGTCGCCCACATTAGAAATCAAACGGAGAGCCTCGTCATAGTTTCCATCTCGGCTTTCTAGCATGGCAAGTGGTTGCAACAACAAAACAGAATCCGGGTCTTCTTTTAGTGCGAGCTTGATCAGCGCCCGACCCTCTAAATGCCGGGATTGCGGCCAAAGATAGTCATTGTGATAGGTATATAACGCGAGGTCTTGATCTCTGTCGATAGAGAGTGCTCGTTGGTAAAACGGCTCGGCAATGTCGACGGCATCGGCCATAAAGCCCTTTATAAGCAGAGCAGGAACATTGTCTGGATCATTAGCGAGGGCAAGTTCAGTAGAGATCGCAGTTGTGACTGCCTGATCGCTGTAGCTCGAGTAGATGCTAGCGTATCCCAAGCAAAAGGCCAGGTAGCCATGCGCTGTCCAATAGTTAGGATCCAGGGCCGTTGCCTCGCGAAACAACTGGGTAGCTTTTACAAAATTCTCCTGTGAGGGAGAGTCGAAGTAATACTTAGCCCGCAAATTGAGTTCGTAAGCATCAACGTTATCGGTCCATGACTGAACTATAGAATCTTCACCCAACTCTAATGGTCCCCTTAGCGCCAAAACTAAAGAACGAGCAATATCTTCTTCGATGCTAAAGATATCGTCAAACTGCCTTTCGTATGTTTTCGACCACCGCTGATATCCAGACTTTACATCTGTAAGTTGGGCGGAGACTCTCAATTTATTGCTCTGTAGTCGAATGCTACCTTCCAAAATCTCAGTGACATTCAAACGGCCACCGATTTCACTGACATCCAAATTACTGTTCTTGGCAGAGAAAGAAGATGTGCGAGAGGCAACCCGCAAGCCATCGGTTGCGGCTAGAGCGTTAAGAACTGACTCTGCTATTCCATTACCGATGTGCTGATTAGAGGAATCCTCGCTAAAATCGACGAAAGGGAGAACACCAATAGATACTTCCGCATCGATCGCCTCTCGCTCCTCAACGATTGGCTGAGTCGATAAATCAGCGAAAGTCAAACCAATGACTATAGCTAACGCCGCTATGATCAGATAATCAGGCAAGGCTGGCGGTAACACCGCAGCCTGGTCTGGTGCTCTATCGTCACGAACAATACCATCGGGCGTAATTTCGAATGCCCAAGCGATGACTAGTGCAACAGGAAAAAAAAGTAATATGAGCAACATGAGTGTTTTACCAATCCAAAGCGGCGCCTCGAACATAGGCAAAACATTCGCGATCACCTCTAGAAATACCATGCCAACTGCGGCATAGACTCCAGCTATTCGAAAAACGTGTCTGCGGCGTAATTCACGCCAAAGGTTTTTCATTGTCTAAACTCACGGTACAATCGGGTAAGGGGGGTAAAAGGCTAGCTAAAGACTAGCGGTACTGAGAGAGAAAAGCTAGCCGACCACACTTCGCAATAACGCCAAGTGCGCGACTTTAAAGGATTATCAAACATTAGGTTAAAGGACTAACGATGAGAATAATTACTAAATTCGGCCTCTGGCTGCTTACAGCGACGATCATTACGCTGGTTGCTCTAAAATCCTTGTTCTCTAGAGAACGAATGTCCCATGACAATGGCCTTGTCTGCAAAGCGAGGATCAAGATCAACGACAGTTTAGACATTCCACCCAGCGACTTCTTCCAGCCAGGCAGAGAATTCCCCTGCCGGCTTCGACATGCTTCAGTGTCCTTCGCCGATGACGCACGACTAGTCGTAAGAAGCGCCTCTCTTAAGTTTTCTGATACTGATCATGACTCACCGCTTGACATAATGATGAATACTGGGACAGCTGGGCCGTTTTCACATGCTTGGCATTTCCTGAAATTTATGATTGCTACCATTCGCGGTCGTGAACAACACATCAAACCGTACCTAGATAAATACCCACAGATCGCGAAAGGCATCACCGAGTCTATTTGCTATCCAGAGACTTTCGCGTTGCTCAACTATCACAGCAAGACAGCAATGAGTTATCGCGATGCCAATGGCAAAAGCTGGTACATCAAATTTAAAATGGCGCCCTGGGACAAAGGACCTGATCGCGGGAGGCCAACCGAAACTGAATTGGAGCAATACTGGTTGCAGGCGCCGAAAGAGGGCGAAACAAGATCACGCAACTTTCTGAAAGACGAATATCGTCGAAGAATTTCTAACAGTAATGTTAAGTACCACCTGCAAGCAGCATTTCATGATGTCGGTGAAGTAGAAGACAGAGAAATGCTTAATTGCGCGGTTGCATGGGACGAAGATACTCACCCATGGTTGGATCTTGCAGTTGTAGAGGTCAATGAAGTCATGCCTACGGAGGAAGGCAATATCACTTGGTACGACGTTTGTAATCATCCTCCCTGCATGGGCATACCAGTTGCGTATTCTATATTTGATCCTGCTTCTATAAATTATTTGAGAGAAAAAGACAGTTGGGCCAAAAAGGCACGAATGCAGGGCTATAAACGCTGGGGGCAGTTGCCACCGTTGGTTGATGATCGGAACACCTTGCGCAGTGTTTTGCCGCCAATCTGTCTACCTATAGATGAACCTGAAGTTTCTCAAGAAATGCGTGCTGATGAGCTAGTTTCGAAAAGAGATACTTACCTTTACAGCGCCGATGATGGAATGCCTCCACATGTAAGGCATTTGCCCGTCGCCGAAAAATTCACAAAAGCGAAAAGCCAAAGAATGCTCAAAATCTACTTGTTTGGCTTTGTGAATGCTCTGATTTCCTATTTCGAGCTAATTACGAAGAAACGCGAAACCCTTGATGTATTCGATCGATACTACCCTTTCTGGCAAGAACCTCCAGTTAGTAAACGATTTGCTAGCGACTTTGAGTTTGGCCGGCAACGCCTGAACGGCGTGAATCCCGTTTTAATAAAACGGTGTGAAAAAATCCCAGAGAAATTTCCGGTTACTGATGAGATTGTAGAAGGCCTCTTAGATGCAGGTGATTCACTCGACGCTACAGCGAAAGCAGGCCGCCTTTATATACTGGATCACGAAGATATCTCTCTCGCTCAGGCCAATATCCCGATCAAGAACGGGTATCTGGCGACACCAATTAGCCTTTTTTACTGTAATAACCGCGGGCAACTATTACCAATCGCTATTCAGCTTGAGCAAGCGCCAGGACCGAATGTTCCGATCTTCACCCCCAAAGACCCGTACTGGCTATGGACCACTGTCAAAACCTACGTACAGTCAGCTGACGCGGCTTACCACGAGCTTTCCTCACACCTATTGCGAACGCACTTCGTCATGGAAACTTTTGCCATTGCAAGCCAAAGGCATTTGCACGAAAGACATCCAATGCATCAGCTGCTCAAACCCCATTTTTACGCTACGATGGCGATCAACCATTCCGCTCGAACTATGATGCTCGCGCCTGGTGGCCCAATAGACAAAACCATTTCAGTGGGTTCTGAGGGGGGGCTAGAGCTCGTAAAGAGAGAATATCAAAAATGGGATTTCTCTCTTTGTGATTTTCCCTCAGAGATTGCTAATCGAGGCGTTGACGATAAACAAGCGCTGCCGTCATATTGGTATCGTGACGATGGGTTGCTGCTTTGGGAAGCAATTTCACAATACGTCAGTTCCGTTGTGGACTTTTGGTACACCAGTGATGCAGAGCTTACCGCAGACGTTGAGATTCAGTCCTGGATCGCCGAGCTCGCCTCCCCGGAATCGGGTAAGGTAAAGGGACTGCCGGAGGGTGGTGAACTTAACGATCGAGAGAACCTGAAAACGGTAATGACTCGAATAATTTTCACTTGCACTGCCGAACACTCAAGCGTTAACAACGGTCAGTATGCTATGTTCGGTTATCCACCGAATGTACCAGGGGCTATGTACAAACCATGGCCCACCTCAAAAAAAGATCCGTTATCTGAGCGAGATTTTGTTTCGCGCCTACCGAATCATAAGCAATGTGAAGATCAGATGCAGATGGTCTATCTACTGAGTCAGCCGACCCGATGGATGGTTGGTGATTTTGAGGAACCACATTTCCATGGCATACCGGAAATGTGGCAGCACATTCGTGATTTTCGGGCCGACCTGGCGCGTATTTCAGACATAATCGATGAACGAAATCTAGGGCTAGAGTATCCTTACCCCTATCTTCACCCAAGGCAGATTAGCGAAAGCATTGCCATCTGAGGATAGGAATTATAACAGGGCTTTTTGATCGAAAGTCTGAGTATCGAATTAGACCAGCAGATCAGTACCACTACGGATATTGACCATTAAAAGGATCACCCGCAAAACGATCTCTTTGCCGCTATCTGATGGTTAAAGCCACGGCAGCCCATTGATCCGAACGCGGCCCGATCGAGAAATGTGAAAAATGTGGCGGACCCGTTCGGATCATTGCATCGATTGAAGACCCGGATGTTATTCCCGATGCGTCGGACCGTTCAGATCCTGAAGCACCTGGGCCTGGATCGGCCAAGTGATCCGCAAAACCGCTCACCGCCTAAGGACCTGACTGATCAACAAACGACGCTATTCTGAAGGCCAGCACATCGATTACATAACGGTGAGGGTCGCGATCGACCAGAGACTGATCCTAGAGGCAATTCGCCGAATTTCTGATGTCCAACTCATTCAACTCGTGGATGAAGCCGCCCGAAAGTGAGAATTGAAAGCAACTCCCAAGGATGACGATACTTTTCTGTATGATGAAAAAGGGTGTTTATTCTTACTAACCGCGGAACCCTATCTAATTTGGAGAGTACATGAAAATCGTCGTTGGTTACCTGTTGGCGGTGGTCGCCGCCTATGTTCTTGGTGCTGTCTTTGTCAGTCAGGGCAATATTACGGCAGTGATTGGTATGGGATTCGAAATCACGACGAGCCAGC
>Ga0208948_1000899_pt1 | contig 13123 bp, 12 predicted proteins | sample AOAMet11_17_M020_2_FD_188228 | JGI IMG/M metagenome (GOLD analysis project Ga0208948, IMG submission 188228) | Ammonia-oxidizing marine microbial communities from Monterey Bay, California, USA - CAN11_17_M020 (SPAdes) | ecosystem: Environmental > Aquatic > Marine > Intertidal zone | place...
ATTGTTCCCAAGTGCCGTCCACAGCTTGAGAATACCCAAATGAACTTGAAGGTCTCTTGTAAGGAATTACTTTAAAAAGTTTTTGTCTAGGAGGTTTAGCAAGCCAATCAAAATCAGACTCCATTTTAATTATAGCAAGTTGCAAATAAACTGGAGTACCCCATTTTTTTTCAGATTTTTTTGCATGCTTAAACCATAAATATCTTTCGCCAAATATAGAACAGCTATTGGAAGTATTTGATGGTATCGAAGAACAAGCTGAAATAAAAAACAATAATATTAATAATGAATTAATTTTTAAAGTTTTCATATTTTTGATAAAAAAAATTAATTATTAAAACAATTATTACTCCAAGTAAATTTCCAAATAAATCAGAAAATTCAAAACTTCTTACTGGAATAAATATATGTAATATTTCTAAAATTATAGAAAGTAAAACAAGATAAATATTTAAAAAATTTAATTTATCTGAATTACTGTATGTAAATAAACCAATTATAGACAGTAAGCAAAAAGCATACAAATGGTTTGTAGAAACTAAAAAATCAGGTGTTAGCTGAGGTTGCAAAATACAATCTTTATAAAAAAAACATCCCAATAAACTACCTGGAAACAAATATAAAACTATTAAAATCAAATTAGACAGATAAAAAATAAATTTATATTTTGAAAAAAAATTAATCATAGAATTGTATGGTCATATTTTATAAATTAAATTAAAAGATTAACAAATGAGTTATTTAATTTTAGTAAGACATGGTCAAAGTGTATGGAATCTTGAAAAGAAATTTACAGGGTGGGTTGACGTCGATTTAACTGAAAATGGAAAATCAGAGGCTAAAAAAGCTGGTTTACTAATAAAATCAAACAATATTGATATTGATATTTATTACTCATCTTTTCAATTAAGAGCAAAAAATACATTAAAATTAATTAAAGAAACATTGAACGATAAAAAACTTTCAAAAGAGGCCTGGCAATTAAATGAAAGACATTATGGGGCACTTACAGGTTTAAACAAAGATGAAATGAAAGTGAAACTTGGAGAAGAAAAAGTTCATCAATTTAGACGTTCGTGGGATTTACGACCAGATCCATTAGATAAAAATAATCCTTACCATCCTCTAAATATTGATACTTATAAAGAAATACCAATTAATAAAATTCCTGACACAGAGTCTCTTGAAGATACTTATGAAAGAGTATTAAAGTTTTATAAACAAGAAATTGAAAATGAAATTTCTAATAATAATATTTTAATTTCTGCACATGGAAATTCAATTAGAGCATTATGCAAATATTTATTTAAATTAGATGAAAATCAAATATCAAAATTAGAGATTCCAACTGGAAATCCATTGTTGATAAATTTAGATAAAGAGAGGAAAATTACTGATTGTAAATACCTAGATCGTGAAAGGTCTAAAGATCTTGTAGTTTTTTAAAAGTTTCAAGGTCTGTTAAATGATAAAACTTATTACTACTCTCAAATCCATATAATTTTTTTTTCTCAATTAAATCATTCCATACACTTGTGATTGAAAAATTTTTATCATTATAGTCGGACAAGATTTTTTTATTTATTATTTGGCATCCTGTATAAATAAATTTTCTATTATTATTTTTTATAATTAAATTATCTTTTAAATCAAAATCACCATTTAAATTTTTATCAAAACTTAATTCTTTTTTAACTAATAAAAGTATATTTTTTAATTTTTCTGAAAAATATATATTTTCCATCTCAATAATTTCTTTGTAATAATCTTTTTTCCATATTGTATCAGGATTAAATATTAAAATATTATCCTCATTCGTGTGTTTCATCATATTGTTTATGCCACCACCTGTATCAAGAATATTCTCTCCATCTTCTATAATTGTAATTTTAGATTTAAATTTTTTAAGATTTATGAAATTACTAATTTGTTCTTTTAAATAAAAAGTATTCAAAGCGATTTGCTGTATACCTAAACTTTCAATTAGATTAATACAAGTTTCGAGAACTGAAATATTCTTAAATTTGATCAAAGGTTTAGGAGTGTCTAGCGTTAATGGATTTAATCTTTTTCCAAATCCTGCGCATAAAATAAAGGCTGTATTAATTCTCATTTTACTTCGTTATAAATTTTGGGAAATTAGTTTCTAATAACAACTTTAAATTAACTAAGTCTTTATTTTTACCTATCCTGTTATCAATCATCTTCCATGCATAAGGGATAAGCTTTAAATATTTTCTTTTTTTATCTCTTTCCGCTAGTCTCATGAATATTCCAATAATTTTTAAATTTCGAAGAACAGATAAAATATCATAGTCATTCTTAAATTTATCTGCATTAATTTTTTTATTGGTCATTAAATAATAATTATAAACCTTTTCTTTAAGTGAATTCGATGTTTTATATCTAACGTCATCTATTAAAGAAGCTAGATCATAGGCCTTATTTCCAATAAGTGCATCTTGATTATCAATTAATCCAATTTGATTTTTGGAGTTTACGATTAAGTTTGAAACATGAAAATCTCTATGAACAAAAGTATCATTTTTGAAATGTAGTTTTGATAATAATAGCTTAATTTCTCTATTAAATTTGGTTTTAAATATATTAATTTTTTTTTTATCTAATTTTTTTGGTACATACCAATAGCTAAATAAGTTTGCCTCATCTAATAAGATTTTATTTTTATAATCTTTAATTAGATAAAATTCGTTTTTGAAATTTTTGATTTTTTTATCTTTAACTAACTGAATTTTATTTAAAACATTAATTGCTTTTTTAAATATTGGATATTGTTTTTTTTTATAATTTGAAAATATTTGAAAAATTGTTTTTTTTCCTAAATCTTGTATTTCGATATAATTTTTTTTATAATTTTGACTTAGAAGTTGAGGGGCAATTATATTATTTTTAATTAAGATTTTATTAATTGAGTCATAAATTAATAAATTTTTAGTTTTTTCTTTATTTGCAAATACAATAATTGAATTTTTTTTGGTGTTTCTATAAAATTTTCTAAACGATGCATCTCCTTTAATTTCTTTAAAATCTTTTGAAAATTTCATAGTACAAGATCAATCTAAACCAGCAATTTTAACAGATCTATTATTTAATTCATTTTCATAATTAAACGTCAAATCTATGGTCTTTTTGAAGTTTTCTTTTTTAATCAATTCGGGCCATTCAATGAGTGTTATTGTATTTTTATTTTTATCAAATAGATCTAAATTTTTAACTTCCGACTCATCTTTTAATCTAAATAAATCATAGTGTTTAATCACTAAATTATCTGCCTCATACTCATTCAGTAAATTAAAAGTTGGACTTGTTACTTCAGAAATTATTAAATTTTTTTTTGTTTGAAATTGATTAATTAAATATTTTACAAAAGTAGTTTTTCCAACTCCCATTTCTCCATACAAAAAAATTACCTCTCCACCTTTTAGATAGTTTGAGAAATCATTAGCTAATTCTTTGGTCGTCTCTTCTGAAGATATATCTATTATGCTATTTTTAATAGCGATAGGCATCTGGTTTGAATGGACCCTCAGTCCCAACACTTATGTAATCTGCTTGTTCTTTGGATAGTTTAGTAAGTTTAGCACCAACTTTTTTCAAATGAAGAGTTGCAACTTTTTCATCTAAATGTTTTGGAAGTACATAAACTTTATTTTCATAATTTTTATAGTTATTCCAAAGTTCAATCTGTGCAATTACTTGATTTGTAAATGATGCACTCATTACAAAACTTGGGTGTCCAGTTGCACAACCTAAATTAACTAGTCTTCCTTCTGCTAAAAGAATAATTCTTTTTTTACTTGGTAATTCTATTTCATGTACCTGAGGTTTAACTTCGCTCCATTTGTAATTTTTTAAAGCTTCAACCTGAATTTCATTATCAAAATGACCAATGTTACACAAGATCGCCCTATCTTTCATGTCTCTCATGTGATCAGCTGTAACAATATCTTTATTTCCTGTGGCTGTAACAACTATATCTGCTCTACTAATGGCTTCTTCCATTAATACAACTTCATAGCCTTCCATTGCAGCTTGTAATGCGCAAATTGGATCTGCCTCGGTAACTAATACTCTTGCTCCACTTTGTCTGAGTGATGCAGCACTTCCCTTACCCACATCTCCAAAACCCGCTACTATTGCAATTTTTCCTGACATCATTACATCTGTTGCTCTTCTAATTCCATCAACAAGACTTTCTCTACAACCATATAAATTATCAAATTTTGATTTAGTAACTGAGTCATTCACATTAATTGCTGGGATTAACAAAGACTTATCCTTTTCCATTTTATTTAAAGCTTTTATTCCAGTGGTAGTCTCTTCTGAAACACCTTTTACATCTTTCATTAAATCTTTATATTCATTGTGCATGATTGCAGTTAAATCACCGCCATCATCTAATAACATATTAGGTTTCCAATCAGGTTTACCAACAATAGTTTGTTTAATACACCAAAGATATTCTTCTTCCGTCTCGCCTTTCCATGCATAAACAGGTATTCCAGCTTTTGCAATTGCTGCAGCAGCATGATCTTGAGTTGAAAAAATATTACATGATGACCATCTAACATCTGCCCCTAAGTCAACTAATGTTTCTATTAAAACAGCTGTTTGAATTGTCATATGCAAACAACCAATAATTCTTGCACCTTTTAGAGGTTTGGTTTTCGAATATTCTTCTCTTAAAGCCATTAACCCTGGCATTTCACTTTCAGCAATAGAGATTTCTTTTCTACCAAATTCAGCTGACGATATATCTTTTACTTTAAAATCTTCCATGGAAGTGTTTTATACAGCTAACAATAGATTTAGCAAGTTTAGATTAGACGCTGGGAAAACTTATTTCTACTATTGCTCCATCTCTATCTAGTCGATTAGATGCTGAAATTCTACCCTCATGAAGATCAACTAAATTTTTTACAATATTTAATCCAAGACCAGAATGTTCACCAAACTTATCTGGTCTATTACTGTAAAATCTTTTAAATATTTTACTTGTATCTTTTTCTTTAAACCCTTGCCCTTCATCAGTCACCCTAACTATAATATTTTTATCTAATGTACTTGAAATATTGACGAAAATATTTCCACCTTCTTTACAAAATGAAATTGAATTATCTAACAAATTAGCAATTATTTGCTCAATTCTGTTTTCGATACCATTAATAACATATTTTTTCTTACCATCATTTTCATAATTAATTTTAATATTCTTTTTAACTTTTTGAATATTATAATAATCATCTACAACAGATTGAATAATTGGCTCTATATTAATTTTTTGCATTTTTTCTTTGCTAAGAGCAACTTCATCTTTCAACATCTGAGAATAATCAGTTATTAGTCTTTCAATTCTCAAAACATCATGACTAAGAATATTTAGTAATTTTGTTCTTTGTTCAGAATTACTTGTATCTTGCAATATCTCAGATGCACTTTTTAAAGATGCTAAAGGATTTCTTATTTCATGAACTAAATCTGTTGAAAAATTTTCTGCATGGGCAACTCTTTTTTGAAGTTCAACTGTCATATCATCTAGTGAATTTGATAGAAGTCCTAGTTCATCATTACGACTTTTTAAACTTTCAATATTTGTTTTTATCTGACTTTTTTCCTTGATAACTTTTGTATAATTTACAAGATTTTGAATAGGTTTAATAAAATATCTACTTAAAACAAAAGAGAAAATAAGAATAACAAAACCCACTGCAATAGCAGTTCTGGTAACAAAAGCTTTTCTCTCATTTGTTGCTGCTCTTATGTCATTAGCATTTTCTGAAATAGCAAGATATCCAATATTTGATCCATCTTTAATTACATTTCGAATTGTAATTAATTTAAATTGATTTGGGTCTTCTTGAATAAAAGTATAAGAACTTCCATATTCATTTGAATTTAAATATTTATTTAAGATATCATTAAAAGGTAAAGATTTGTTTTCATTTATATTGGTATTTTCCTTTTGATTATTTTGATCTTCTTGATTTTTACTTAAACTCTCAAATTCAATTTCATCTAGTCTTGTTGAAAAAGATCTTGGGTCTAAATCTAATGTATCTGTATCTCCAATAACAATTAAATCATTGTCAAAAAATATTACTCTATCTAGATTTTGAAATATAAATCTGGTAGAAAATAAAAACTTTCTAATATCATCAACATCAAATTTTATATCAAGCCTTAGAAGAGTGTTTATTGTGTTATTTATTACATTTATATGTTTAACAGATTTTTTTTTAATCAAATTTGGCTGAACATTGCTTAGGTAAACAAAAGTAAATAATCCAATAATTGTAAAAATTATAAAATTTATGAATAAAAATTTTTTTAATATAGACAGACTTTTTAAGTATTTACCAAACATCAGCTAACATTCCATCTATATCCACTACCATATCTAGTTTCAATAGCTGAAAAATCAGGATCTACTTTTTTGAATTTTTTACGTATTCTTTTAACATGACTATCGATGGTTCTGTCCTCGATATCCGTATCTTCTCTGTAGGCAATATCCATCAATTGAGCTCGTTCTTTAATAATTCCAGGTCTTTTTGCTAATTCTTTGACAATTAAAAACTCTGTCGTAGTCAGTTTATCTGGAAGTTGTTTGTTGTTCCACTCACATTCAAGTTGAGAAGGATCTAGTTTTAGTTTTCCATGTGCAATTAAACTTTTATTTTCTTCTAAATTATTATTTGTATCTTTTTTTCTTAACTGAACTCTAATTCTTTCAATTAAAACTTTTATTGAAAAGCCGCCAGATTTTTTTACAAAATCATCTGCTCCTAGTTTTAGTCCCAACAATTCATCAATCTCATCATCTTTTGATGTTAAAAAAATTACTGGTAACGATGTTTTTTTTCTAAGTTTTTTGAGCAACTCTTCTCCATCCATTTTAGGCATCTTTATATCAACCACTGCTAAATCAGGAGGCATTCTAGTAAGTCCAATTAATGCGCTCTCACCATCGATATAAGTTTGAACTTTAAAGCCTTCTTTTTCTAAAGCTATACTTAAACTAGTTAGAATATTTCTATCATCATCTATTAAAGCTATAGTTTGTTTGTGCATTCCTTATATAAAAATACTAAATTGTTCTAAATTGGGCAATCTAATTAAATTAATGAAGCATTCCCCAATTATCTCCAACATTAACATCAACAGTAAGTGGAGTTGAAAATGAATGATAATCACTTTGAGCAACACTGGTCATTTCTTCTTTTATTAATTTGACCATCATTTTTTCATCTTTTTTGGGTACCTCAAATATTAACTCATCATGAATTTGTAAAAGCATTTTAGATTTAACATTTTTTTGTTCTAATAATTTTTTATCTAATCTAATCATGGCTAAACGCATAATTTCTGATGCAGACCCTTGAATAGGAGCATTAATTGCAGCTCGCTCTTGAAAATTTCTTACATTAAAATTTTTATCATTAATTCCATTAAAATGAGATCTTCTACCAAAAATGTTATTTACATAACCACTTTTTCTGCAAAACTTAATTGTACTATCCATATAAATTTTTATTTCAGGAAATTTTGCAAAGTAGGCATCTAGAAATTCTTCTGCTTCATAATTTGAAACATTAATCTGTTTTGCTAAACCATACTGTGAAATTCCATAAATAATTCCAAAATTAATTGCTTTAGCTTTTCTTCGATGATCTTGATTTACTTTTTTAATATCTATATTGAAAATCTGACTAGCTGTTAATGAGTGAATATCCTCATTATTTTTAAAGGCTTTTTTAAGTTCTTTAACATCTGCTAGATCTGCTAAAATTCTCATTTCAATTTGATTATAATCTGCTGAAATTAATAGGTGATTATTTTTAGCAGCAAAAGCTTTTCTAATATCTTTTCCATCTTCTGATTTTATTGGGATATTCTGTAAATTTGGATCACTAGACGCTAGTCTGCCTGTTGTGGTAGCTGCCAACAAAAATGATGTATGTACTCTTTTTGTTGATGGATTAATGTGTTCTGGAAGAGAGTCGGAGTAAGTATTTTTTAGTTTTGATACTTGCCTCCAGTCTAGAATTAATTGTGGAAATTCGTGACCTTTAAAAGCTAAATCTTCTAAAACACTCGCGCTTGTTGCAAAACTTCCTTTTTTGGTCTTTTTTAGACCTGCTATCTTAAGATCATTATAAATTATTTCACCTAATTGCTTTGGGGAGGCAATATTAAATTCTTTTTTTGAAATTTTAAAAACTTTTTTTTCTAAGTTATTTATTTTTTTTTCAAATTTTAAAGAAAGAGATTTTAAGAATTTACTATCTACTTCAATTCCTTCCATTTCCATAAAAGCAAGAATCTTAATTAATGGTTTTTCAAAGACCTCATAAATATTAATCATTTTTTCAAGCTTTAAATTTTTAATGAATTTTTTATACAATCTAAAAGTAATATCAGCGTCTTCAGCAGCATAATCTTTAGCTTTATCAATCTCTACATCACTAAAATTTATCTCTTTTTTTCCTGTTCCAACAATTTCTTTGAAAGAAATTGTTTTATGGCCTAAATGAATCTCTGATAGAGCATCCATATTGTGTCTATTTTTTCCTGCATCTAACACATATGACATAAGCATAGTGTCTTCCATTGACGAAATCGTTATCCCCTGTTTGTATAAAACTATAAAATCAAACTTAATATTTTGACCAATCTTCTTAACGCTTGGATCTTCTAATAAAGGTTTTAATTTTTTGATGACAATATTTTTATCAATACATTTTGATGATTTATGCCCTATTGGTATATAGCAAGCTTTACCAATTTTTGAACACAAAGAAACACCCACTAAGTCTGCCTGATGTGGGTCTAGGGAATTTGTTTCTGTATCTACAGCAACCTCACCTACTTCTTCAGCCTCTTTTATCCATTCATCTATTTCATCAGGATTTTTAATTAAATAATAATTCTTACTATTAATTGCTTGTTGTTTAACTGATGACTCTTTTTCACTTAGTTTATTTGATAATTTTGGTTCCCCATATGCAGATATGACAGAACTCAAAAGCCGATTAAATTCCATTTCTCTTAAAAATGCATAGAGTTTATCTTTATCTATTTCTTTTAATTTAAACTCTCCCAATTCTCTTTTAATTGGAGTATCCTTCATTAAAGTTACAAGCTTTTTGCTAATTAATGCTTTATCTTTGTTTTCTATTAACGTTTCTCTTCTTTTGTTTTGTTTTATTTCATCAGCTGACTTTAAAAGTTTTTCTAAAGTTCCATATTTATTAATTAATTCAGCTGCTGTTTTAACTCCTATCCCTGGAACACCCGGAACATTATCGCTACTGTCTCCAGCGAGAGATTGAACATCTATTACTTTAGAAGCATCTACTCCAAACTTAGTAAAAATGTCTTCCTCTGAAATAAATTTATTTTTCATAGGGTCAAAAATACGAACACCTTTTTTATAAAGTTGCATTAAGTCTTTATCTGATGAAACAATTGTAACCTTAGCACCTACTTTAAGTATTTTTTCAACATAAGTTGCTATTAAATCGTCTGCCTCATAATTAGGAAGATCTACTGAAGGAAGATTAAAAGCTAAAACAGATTTTCGTATATATTCGAATTGTGGAGCCAAATCATCAGGTGCTTCAGACCGATTGGCCTTATAATCACTATAAATATCATTCCTAAATGTTTTTCTAGCTGAGTCAAAAATTACAGCAAAATGAGTGGGTTTTTGTAAATTTTGATCAGACTTTGAGTCTTCAAGAAGTTTAAAAAGCATACTACAAAAGCCACTGACTGCACCTGTTGGTAATCCATCACTTTTTCTAGTTAATGGTGGTAATGCATAATAAGCTCTAAAGATATATCCTGAGCCATCTATAAGGTAAAAATGATCTGTCTTTTTAATTGTATCCATTAAAATATCATTAAATATTACAGTGGTTATAAAATCTGTATATAAAAAATTTACCTTTCTTAACAATGATAATTATATCTAGATTATTTTGATGTTTAATAGTAACATTTACCTTATGGAGATTACTAAAAATATATCACAAACTAGAGTAATTAAATCCTTGCTTGCAATAATACTTGGGTCTTTAGCTTTAACCATATCTGCTAAAATTAAGATTCCTTTTTATCCAGTGCCAATGACAATGCAAACCTTTGTAGTTTTATTTTTAGGAGTAAGTCTTGGTTATAAAATTGGCTTAGCAAGTGTTGGGTTATATTTGCTTGAGGGAATTGCAGGATTACCTGTTTTTTCTAACTCTCCTGAAAAAGGTGTTGGTTTAATTTACTTTACTGGTCCTACAATGGGATATTTGATTGGTTTTTTAACTGCAAGCTATTTAGCATCAAAGATAAATATCCAAGATAACTTTTTACTAGTTTTAGCAAAGCTTACAATTGCAACTTCAACTATCTATTTATTGGGGTTATTATGGCTTGGAACTCTTATAGGGTGGGATAAGCCCATTTTTGCTTTAGGAGCTAAACCTTTTTTATTAGCTGAAATTTTTAAAATTATACTCTTGGCTTTGTTAACAAAAAAAATTTTAAAAATTAGAAATTTTATCTAGGTGATCTTTTAGAAAGAATTCTTTGAAGAGTTCTTCTATGCATTTTCAATCTTCTTGCAGTTTCAGAAACGTTTCTATTACATAATTCAAATACTCTATGTATGTGTTCCCATTTCACCCTATCTGCAGACATCGGATTTTCTGGAGGAGCAGCTTTTTTTGAAGGATCCGCAAGTAAAGCCTTCTCAACATCTTCGGCATCAGCTGGTTTTGCAAGATAATCTATTGCACCCTCTTTGATTGCAGCCACTGCAGTTGGGATGTTCCCATAACCTGTCAGCATAATTATTCTACTTTCTGCATTAGTATTTTGAATTTGTTTTACAACCTCAAGTCCGTTGCCATCTCCTAGTCTAAGATCTACTACAGCAAAACCAGGTTTTTTTGCTTTAACCGATTCTACTCCTTTTTGTACACTCTCAGCTTGAATAACTTCAAATCCTTTTTTTTCCATAGCTCTAGCCAATCTTTCTCTAAAAGGATTATCGTCATCAACTATGAGTAGAGATTTATTATCAAAATCATTGATATTTTTGAGCACAACTTGTTCTTTCATATAGTTAATATGGTAATTACTAAGCATAATTCAATACCTATTATTTGCTTTACATTGTTAATCTATAGGCTTAATAGGAAGAAATTTTAAAGTTTTTTAGAGATAGAAAGCTTTTTTTTATTAAATTTTTTTTTGGAGGCATTTTTAATGCAAAAATTTAAATCAGTTGAGCAAATAGTAAGTCAACTGAAACCTGAAAAACCGATATACTGTATAAGAAAGAATTCTATTCGATCTGCTGTAAAATATTTTAATAAAAATTTTCCTGGTAAAATTCTTTATGCAGTTAAAACGAATCCCCATCCCGCTGTAATTCAAACAATTATAGATAGTGGTGTGGAACAATTTGATGTTGCTTCTATAGAGGAAATTAAAAGTATTAGAAATTTTAGCCAAACTGCAAAATGTTCGTATATGCATACGGTAAAAAGTAGAGAAAGTATTAAAGAAGCTTACTTTAATTTTGGAGTTAAGACATTCTCACTAGATACTAAGGATGAGTTGGTAAAAATTATAGAGAGTACAAATAATGCAAAAGATTTAGAGCTATTTGTTAGAGTTGCAGTTTCAAATGAGCATGCTGAAATAGATTTGTCAAAAAAATTTGGTGCATTAAACTCAGAGGCAGCAGGATTATTAAGATTAGCAAAACAACATGCAAAAAAAATTGGGCTAAGCTTTCATGTTGGTTCTCAATGCATGCATCCAATTTCGTATTCAAAAGGTATTAATGAAATCGGAAATATAATTAAAAAAACAAAAATTTTACCAGATTATATAAATGTTGGAGGAGGATTTCCAACAGTTTACCCAGACTTAATTCCTCAATCTATGGATAATTATTTTAACGAAATTAAAAAAGGATTAGAAAATCTAAAACTTGAAAAATTGCCTGAAATTATTTGTGAACCAGGAAGAGCGTTAGTTGCAGAAAGTGGTTCTACAATTGTAAGAGTTAATCTAAGAAAAAAACAAAAACTTTATATAAATGATGGCACATATGGAACTCTGTTTGATGCAGGGACTCCAAATATAGTATTTCCATCTAAAATGATCAAAGAAAATTCAAATAAAATAATATCGAAAAAATTAACTGCTTTTGATTTTTTTGGACCAACTTGTGACAGTATGGATTATATGAAAGGCCCTTTTCTTCTTCCAAATAATATAAAGGAAAATGATTATATTGAACTTGGCCAACTTGGTGCTTATGGTTTAACATTTAGAACTCAATTTAATGGCTATTACTCAGATGAAATCTTTGAAGTTGAGGATAAACCAATAATGACAATGTATGATAAAGATATTAACAAAGCTACTTTAGTCGCTTAATGTCAGATCATAAAAATCCAGGTCATAATAGTAAAAAAGATTTTTTAAAAAGTCCTATTGAGCATATCGATATCACTTCATTCGACTCTCGAAAAATAATCTCTTCAATGGAAAAAATGTCCTTTGTTTCAAGAGAAACAGCTAATGCAGCAAATATATATAATGACATGCTAAAAGATAAAGATTGCACAATATTTTTAACTTTAGCTGGCTCTACATCAGCTGCTGGATGCATGAATATTTATAAAGATCTTGTAAAGTACAATATGGTTGATGCAATTGTTGCTACAGGAGCTTCTATAGTAGATATGGATTTTTTTGAGGCTCTAGGATTTAAACATTATCAAGGTTCACAATTTCAAGACGATACAGAACTTAGAAATAATTATATTGATAGAATATATGACACTTATATTGACGAGGAAGAACTTCAGATGTGTGACAAAATCATTTGTGATATTGCTGATACGCTAGATCCAAGAAGCTACACATCTAGAGAATTTATTTATGAAATGGGAAAATATTTAAAAAAAAATTCAAAAAAAAAAGACTCTTTAATTGAAACAGCTTTTGATAATGATGTTCCAATTTTTTGCCCTGCTTTTACAGATTCAAGTGCTGGTTTTGGATTGGTAATTCATCAAGAAAAAAA
>Ga0208948_1000900_pt1 | contig 13104 bp, 7 predicted proteins | sample AOAMet11_17_M020_2_FD_188228 | JGI IMG/M metagenome (GOLD analysis project Ga0208948, IMG submission 188228) | Ammonia-oxidizing marine microbial communities from Monterey Bay, California, USA - CAN11_17_M020 (SPAdes) | ecosystem: Environmental > Aquatic > Marine > Intertidal zone | place...
ATCGAAGTTTACAGCTTCGGTCTCCGTGCAACCCGCAACTTCGTCTGAATCGCAAATACCATCCTCGTCCATGTCATTCAGGCAATTCCCTGAGCAATCCAAACCTGACTCAGGATATTCACAAGAACCATTGTCCTGTGTAGCTGCCATATCATAGTTGCAAGCCAAGGAGTCCGTGCATCCAACGCAACTTGCGTATTCACAGGTACCATCATCATTGGTAGCTTCTGGATTAAAATTGCATGCATTTGAATTCGTGCATCCATTCACGGCACAGCTCACGTAATCACAACTGCCATCGTTGTAGACGGCATCTGGATCAAAGTTGCACGCTGTTTCATCTGTGCAACCAGAGCACGAGAGGTAGTCACAAGAGCCGTTCTCATCCGTTGCTGACGCATCGTAGTTGCAGGCAAAAGCATCTGTGCAGCCAGCGACCTCAAACTCATCGCAAATCCCATCTGCATCGGCATCATTCAGGCAATTGCCACTGCAGTCATAACCTGAGTCGGCAAACACACAAGAGCCGTCATCTTCTGCAGCATCGGCATCATAATTACAAGCGGTTGCATCAGTGCAGCCAGATGCCCCTCCCGTCGATGGGGAGTAAACACCTGCCCCACAAAAACTAAAAGTCGGGTAAACAGGCGTTATCCCTTCCCCATTTTCAAAAATTTGAACGTTGATCGTTCCACAGAGCTCACCTGCTGTGGTAATTTGAAGGATGATCACGCGCATGTCTTCATCAGGCAGTCCATTGGGAGAGCCGTTCAAGACATACCAGGCACCTCCAGTTTCATCATCAATGAGCACATCCGTGCCGTCCAGAGGATTATTTGCAGCAAAACATGGCACAAATGGTTGTGCATTGCTTTCCAATGTTGAAACCTCAATCTCATCTCCTGTAGGTTGCGATTCTAACCCAATAGAAATCCAGCTGTCAGCTACCAAATCTGGTGCAAAAGAAAAAAATGCAGGATTGATGGCACCTGCAGTTGTGCCTCCAAATTGACTGTTATAAAAGCCTGTTGTCGTCGTTAAACTGAGTGCGTTGTTCTCACCACCAAAAACACTCGACAAAAAGTCTGTTTCATTGACCATGTCGACATAAATCCGGTACGTTGTCTGACCTTCAATAATGTCAACAGCATGTTCTTCGACTGTAAGTGTGTAGTTCTGTGCTTGCAGCAACTGCACCGCACCAAAAAGGCCAAACATCAGCGTTAGTGAGAATATTCTACGCATCGCAAAAAAGGAGATTTAGTTGTGATGAGCAATTTAAGGCATAAGCCTGACTTTTAATATTTGATAAACGCAAAAAGCCAGCCGATTGGGCTGACTTTTCACATAATAAGGTGGACTATTCTCAGTGTTCCTTGAGGAATTGAATCTGTTGCTGTTGGCTCTCATTCGAAATACGAATAAAATACATCCCTGTCTCCCAATGACTTACATCGATCTGAAGGTTGTTTCCGGCAACGATCGAAGGCGCTTCATGGACCAATTTTCCACGCACATCATAAACCGAAAGTCTCGACCAATGGGCTTGTATGCTCCACTCCAACTGGACCCAGTTTGTGGCCGGGTTCGGATAAACATTGAGCGTTGCATCCATTTGCTCATTGAGTCCAACAATCGCCTCTACCGTGATGTCAAATGAAGTCACCGTGCAACCATTGGAATCCTCGACAATTAGCACGTACGTACCCGGTGCGAGCCCAGACACATTTTGTTCGTTGGACGTGAACGCATCGTTTCCTTCCATGGACCATTCATACTCGTATATCCCTGTACCTCCGATGACTTCGACTTGAATGCTTCCGTCAAATTGTCCAACTTCAGATCCATTGACATCATTCAAAAGCACTTGCAGAGCCTCTGGCTCCTCCACGTCGAACGCAATCGTATCAGAACAACCAGATGCATCCAAGGCGACGATCTCATAAGAACCAGCAACCAAACCTGCGAAGATCGAATCTTCCGTTAATTCTCCATCGGGAAGCAACACAAACTGAAGGTCGCTGTCAAGTGGGTATGCGCCTGTGACAGAAACGATTGCTGAACCATCCGCACCTCCATTGCAGAGAACATCTGAAATAGCGACACTCGCCTCCACTGAACAATATGCGCAAGAGCCATCGTCTTCGGTCGCAACTGCAACGAAATTCAATGCAGCCTCATCGGTGCAGCCAAATACTTCATTCTCATCGCACACTCCATCGCCATCAGAATCGACCAAGCAGTTGCCATCACAATCCAATGCGAAGTCAGCATACACACACGATTCATCATCGTCTGTTGCTTCTGCAGCATAATTGCATGCTTCTTCATCTGTGCAACCCAACACTTCGAAGGCGTCGCAAACACCATCGCCATCCGTATCCATCAGGCAAATGCCCTCGCAATTGAGTTCAGGTTGAGCGAATACACAACTTGAATCATCCAAATCTGCCAAAGCGTCAAAATTGCAGGCTACCGGATCGGTGCATCCCAATACGGGCGACACACAAGAGCCATCATCATAATCTGCATTTCCATCAAAATTAATCGCCTCATCATCCGTGCATCCACATGCGTTTGCGTTGCTCGTTGGATTCGTCCAAACTGCTCCTTCAAACATGAAATGGTGCGTGCTCGAAGCGGCATTCGAACCTTGTTCAAAAATTTGAACATTCAACTGCCCGGAAATCTCGCCATCAGTGGTCAATTGTGCAATCAATACTTTCAGATCATCCCCCGCAACACCGTTGTTGCCGCCGTTGAGAATAAACCAAGCGCCGCCTACCGCATCATTCAAGAACACATCCTCACCTGACTCAAAGCCTGCAGTCCAACTCGCCTCTCCAGGCGCACCAACCGTATTGACTGTATTCTCTTCTTCCGCGGCCGGTCCATCAAGACCGATGGTCAACCAACTATCAAAAGCCAATTCCGGAAATGTTGAAACCAACGCAGGATTTATATTTTGTGGCAGCAAAGCACCCATTTCATTCTGATACCAACTGGTGGAAGATTGAATGGATAACGTATCCACATCGTTTCCGTACACGGAGGACACGAAGTCTTCTGAGTTCTCAGTCGTTGCATAAAATCGATACGTCACCATGCCATCCAATGAGCCACCTGAGTGCACCTGAACCGTGTCAATCTGCAATCCAAAAACAGGCACATCGTCCTCAGCACAAGAGCAAAAGTCACACGAACCGTCTTCATCGGTAGCGATTTCGGCATAATTGCAGGCATTGGAGGATGTACATCCGAGAATTTCGAGCTCATCACAAACACCATCACCATCTAAGTCATTCAGACATAGGCCTTCACAATCCACATAATCTTGAGGATACAAGCAGGAGCCATCATCGGAGTTAGCTGCTTCATCAAAATTGCAGGCAAGAGCGTCCGTGCAACCTGACAGCATCAATAAAACTTCAATCATCTGCTGCCAAGAAGATTCATTTCCGCAGGCATCAGTCGCGACATAAGTGCGCTCATAAACGGCAGTTGTTCCGTCAGAACTCACTAAAACGTCAGTGGCAAACCAATCGGCATTGCTATCGCATGCGTCCTGAACAACAATAAACGCATCAGGAATCTCCTCACCTTCAAACTCATTCACATACAGCATGTCAACTGGCAAGTTTAAAAACTCAGGAGCCAAGGTATCTGCAACTGTGATCAGTTGCTGTGCCTCAGCGACATTTCCTGCGTCATCAGTTGCGTAAAACGTTCGTGTGCACAAATAGTTGAATGGAGGACAGTCGAAAACAAATTCAATTGGACCATCCACAAACATGACTTGAACACTTTGGTCACACTCGTCAAGCGCCTGTGCCATGGTTGAAGGCATTGGTTGACTGCACAAAACGGTTGAATCTGCTGGCACGAATGTGAAAACTGGTGCAGTTACATCAGGTGAGCAAGGATCAATTGTAAAGTCACAAGACCCATCTTCATCCGTGGCTTGTGCATTGTAGTTATTGGCCGATTCATCCGTGCAGCCTGCTACTTCCAATTCATCGCAGATGGCATCTCCATCAGAATCAGTCAAACAATCGCCATCGCAATTCAAGAATTCCTCTGGAAATGAGCAGGTTTCTGTCGCAGGAGAAGTGCAGGCATCTTGCAAAGCAATCGTTTTGTTAAACGCACCGTTGACCCCATCACCATTTTCAAAAAACTGCACATACATCTGTCCTCCCAAGATGCCATCTGTGGTGAATTGACCAAGCAAAACTTTTAAGTCTTCACCTGCGACGCCATTTGTTGCGCCACTTAGAACGTACCAAACGCCTCCAAGGTCATCGTTGATCGTTAGGGATTCACCATTCTCAAATGGTGCAATCCAAGGCTCGTTGCCTTCCAATAGACTCACTCCCGATTCTCCTGTGCCTCCACCTACTGGACCATCCAAACCAATGGTTACCCATGAATCATATTCCGCATCGGGAATAAAAGGAAAAACCAGAGGATTGCTTCCTTCTGCCAACACCGACCCAGCGGGGTGCTGAAAAAAGGATGTGGAAGAATAAATGTTCGTTGGGAAATCCTCATCCCCCGCAACAGCGCTCACAAAATCTGACTCATTCTCACACAATGCATAGATTCGATAAGTGGTGTACCCTGTCAAATCGGAATCTCCAACTGCTCCATCATGCGTGATGTAAGGTTCTATGGCAATGCAGTAACCCTCATAAGCACTAAAGTTGCACGCCTCTGGATCATTGCACACGGCTGGATAATTGCAAGAACCATCATTTTCCGTGGCGACAGCAATAAAGTTTGTAGCCATTGCATCCGTGCACCCTAGAATTTCAAGTTCATTGCAAATTCCATCAAAGTCATTATCCATCAGGCAATCTCCATTGCAATCGAGCGCAAATTCAGGGTAAATACAAACCCCATTGTTTGAGACAGTGGCTTCCGGATCAAAATTGCAGGCGTCCTCATTGGTGCAGCCAGTGCACGACACAAAGTCACAAGACCCATCACTCTCATTAGCCGCCGGATTATAATTACAAGCGAATGGATTGGTGCACCCTATAACAGGCATTATGCACGTGCCATCATCCTCTGTCGCATTGTCATCATAATTGTCTGCATTGGGGTTCGTGCATCCGAGCAATTCCAATTCATTGCAAATCCCATCCTCGTCGGAATCATTCAAACACGCGCCATTGCAATCATAGTACTCCTCTTGAAATACGCAGGTCGTTGGGCTTGAGATGGTGAAATCTGGTGAATAATTGCAGGCTTCGGGATTCATGCACCCAACACATGAAGTAAAATCACAAGAGCCATCAGGCACATTGGCCATCAAATTGAAGTTACAGGCCAAAGGATTGGTACACCCATAATATTCACAAGAGCCGTTGTCCTGAGTGGCTGTGGCATCATAGTTATCGGCCAATTCATCCATGCAGCCTACACATGTGGAAAATTCACAAGAACCATCGTCTGTTTCAGCCTCGGAATCATAATTGCAAGCCAGTGCATTCGTGCACCCATTGTTCAGGCAGCTGCTATAATCGCATGATCCGTCATTGTAAACCGCATCTGCGTCAAAATTACAAGCAGCTGAATCCGTGCATCCAAGACAAGTGACGTATTCACAGGTGCCATTGTCCGTTTCTGCTTGCTCGTCATAATTGCATGCAAAAACATCTGTGCAACCCTGGCAATTTTCATAGATACATGAGCCATCATCTTCAGTGGCGGTTTCATCATAATTGCATGCGGCGGGATCTATGCACCCTCCCACAGCAGCTGGGGGCATTAAGTCCCAGACTTCTGTGCCATTGAACCCTTGCTGAAGCTGTTCGGAATCTGAGGAGCCGTCTGCTGGAATCACCTGGGCATTCAAAATACCCGATGGAATAGCTGCGGTTGTGATTTGCATCACCAGTACCCGTAAATCATCTCCGGCGAAGCCATTCGTTGTGCCATTCAATACAAACCAAGCGCCACCCATTTCATCATTTATTTCAAAACCCAAACCGTCATGTTCCGAACCTGCTACAAAACTTCCAACGAAAGGTTGCTCATCACTTTCCAAAACGGAGACATCCATCTGACCAATTGCAGAAGGAGCATTTTCTAGGCCAATTGTGAACCAGCTATCAAAAGCAACTTCTGGAAAATAAGACGCAACGATTGCGATGACACCGCCAGATGTTCCGCCAGTTGTGAAAGCGCTATTGAACATTGGTTCCTCCAAATTGAGAACGAATGGACTTTCATTGCCACCATAAAGCGCGGAGACAAAATCCAATTCATTCTCGAGATCTACATAGATTCGATAAGTTGTCATCCCGGCCAATTCGGGGACTCCTTGGCCCTCTCCATGGATCATATACTCCTCGACGGAGAAAGTTGCCTGAGCAACTGCTGTCGTGAAAGAGCAACTGATAAAGGCAATCAAAAAAGAGACAATCACCGAAAAACAAATAGAGCTTGATTTCATAGCTACGCATATTGAATTACTTCAAATACGAGCGAATGTGTTCTGTGGTTACAAAATTTAGGGCAAAAAAAAAGGGAGGCCAGAGCCTCCCTTTTCGAATGTATCAGCGATTATTGCTTGATCAACTGCACTGTATGTCGGGATGCACCTGACAACATTTGCAATTGGTAGATGCCATTGGCAACTCCTTGGAAATCTGCAACCAATCGAACTTGGCCTAGAGCATTGAATGTATTTTGACTCCAGACGTTGCGTCCTTGAGCATCAAATAGCGTGAAGGCTACGTCTTCTCCAGTTGCACCGTTCAGTGTAACATTTACGATTCCATTGCTCGGGTTCGGGCTGACCTGAACCGTTTGCAAGAAACTCCATTCAACGATTCCAACCGGAACGCCGAATGTTTCTGTAGTCGAACAGCCATTTCCATCTGTAACTACAACTGTGTATTCACCGCTTGCAATTCCAGTCAAATCTTCATCAGCACTTGTGAAATTGTCCGGTCCAGACCAGCTGTAGGAATAATCACCATCACCACCCGAAGCAGTAACATCCAATTCTCCATCACCAGCACCTGTATCATTGGAGATACTGCCCGTTACAGCGACTGGAGCCGGCTCTTCAATTGTAGCATCAATGCTTGATTCACAACCGTTGGAGTCCTGAACATAGAATGTATACGTTCCAGCTTCCAAATCAGCAAAGAGCGCAGAACTGCCAAATTCAGCTCCGTCATCACTGTACTCAAAAAGAGAAGTACCACCAATGGCGCCGACTTCGACAGAACCGTCAACTTCTCCAAAACATGAAACATTGCTGACAATTGCAGTTGCTTCGACAAGACTAGCATCATCAATAACGATGGTTTCAGTGGCTTCGCAACCTTCTGAATCGAAGACTACGAGTGAGTAGTCACCTGGAGCCAAATCAGAGTAGGACGATACAGAGTCCGTGGCAACACCACCGTTGAATGAAAAGACCAATCCGCCATTGCCTCCTGTGGCATCAAAAGAAACAGCACCATCTGTATCACCATTGCAAGTGATAGCAGATGCATTTGATGAGATCACCAATGCATCTGGTCCTGTAACCACAAACTCATTTGCTGTTTGTCCCATGCAACCGTTCACGTCCATGGCATAGAAGGTGTAAGAACCTGGTCCGAGGTTCAAAACGTTGGCGTCTGAGAAATCAACACCGTTTGAACTGAATGTGTAAACGCCATTTCCAGAGCCACCGCCAGCGAGAACGTTGGCAATACCGTCTTCAGAGTAAGAACAAGTCGCACCTAAAATTGCGCCTTGTCCACCTGCTACAGCTACAAATACAGGGTCTGGGTTTTGAATGGTAATGATGTCACCCATTGCTTGACATCCATTGCTATCCTGCGCATAAACAGTGAACGCTCCCGCTCCAAGACCGTCGAACAACAACTCATCTGAAGAGACGATAAAATCAGCGGACAAACTAAAGGTCAAAGCACCTGTTCCACCAGTAGCTGTTCCAGACACTTGCGCATCTTCATCGCCTGAGCAACTTACAGACTCTGTCATAGATGCGGCAATAGATATTGCTTCTGGCACTAGAATCTCAACTTCCGCAGAGTCAGCGCAACCTGCTCCGTCAGTCGCAAATACAGTATACATTCCACCTGCAAGTTCATCGAAATTTCCAACAACCAATTCAGCTGGGTTTCCGTCTATTTGAAACAAAACACCCAATTGCTCGCCTGTTGCTGTAACGACAACCTCACCGTCAACAGCTCCAGGACAGCTCGTGCCCATTACATCTGAAACGGTCAAAGCAAGTGCGCAAGGGTATGTGCAAACCTCCCCTTGCTCAGTTGCGTCTGCATTGTAATTTGTTGCTTCAGGGTCCATGCAACCAAAAACAGCATCTGCTGCAGAGCTGAATGGAACTGCCGGGTATTGCGTAGAGTTTGCCTGAACGCCGTTATCAAACATTTGAACATTGAAGTTTCCTGTGAAAGAAGATCCTGCAGGAATGGTCAATTGTGCAATCAAAATCTTCAGGTCGTCTCCAGCCTGGGCTGCAGCATCTCCGAAAAGTGTAAACCATGAGCCGCCAAGAGAATTGTCGACAATTAAGTCACCACCCGCATCGAAGTTGGACATATCGAGTCCGACTGTGTTGTGCGTTCCTAAGACAACATTGTCTTCAGATCCGATGGTCAACCAAGAGTCATATTCCAAAGCTGCAAAAGCGCTGAAAAAAGCCGGGTTGATGTTCCATCCGAAAGACTCGCCAAATGAATTTTGGTAAAAACCTTCTGTTGCTGTTAGAGTTAAAGGTGCCGTTGCATCGCCATAAATGGCTGAAACCTCATCCATTGGATTCGTGCAGTCAACAAAAACTCGATAGGTAATCATGCCTTCCAATTCAGCAATACCAGTCGTACTGTGGTCAACGTATTCCTCTACCGAAATGCCCGTCAGTTGAGCAAAGCTCGTACTGAAGAACATTACCATTAACGCCAAGGGTAAAAAGTGTTTCATTCTGGGGTGTTTAGTGAATCTAATTTCGTCAAATATAGAGGTTTCGAAATCTGAGCAGCCTGTATGTTCAAAAAAAATACAAAGACATATTCACCCTCCTGTGTGAACAAAAAAAAGGGGAGGCAATAGCCTCCCCTTCCGCCCTAAAATTACTTAAAATCAGTGCTTCAGAAAAATACGAGCATCGACACCATCCGATGTTTGGCTGCGCAGAATGTAAGTTCCATTTGACCACTTAGAAGTGTTCAAATCCATAGAGGTTTGACCTGCAATAACATTGAAGTTTTCGATGACCCGTCCTGAGGCATCCGTGATCACGAATTGAGATGCCGCATCAGTAGAAGAGAAAACAAGCTGCAAACGATGATCGAATGGATTTGGATATGCTTCGAAAAGTGTCGCACCCAATTCCTGGACACTCACAACGCAAGACGAACACTTGTTGAAACAAACAGCTTCGAGTATCTCATCCTCGCCGCTTCGCTCATGAATTCGGTTATACGCCCCGAAGCCATTGGCCAGTCCACAACCATCTGTCTCGAACGTGGCAATTTCCTCGTTATTCTCATCCAATTGAATCCCTGATTCCTCAAAGTAATCAACCCCTTGATCTCCTGAAGAAGGGTCGCCGTTTACAAATTTGTACAAGATGGTTGATGCACCTGACACATTGGCCGTAGCTTCATAAACCCCGTCAGCGTCGACGTCTGTCATTTGCAGTCCTCCCATTTGCCAATTTGGATCGGTGAAATTGCCAATGACCCAAACGCCGCCTGCGTTCACGGTTTCTTCAGACATCTCCACCCTGAATATCACATCCGCCGGATCTGGATTTTCGACGCACTCCGCCTCACAGGAATTGTAGCACACTTCATAAACGAGATCCTCCGTTCCAACAGAAAGCAAGCGGTTGTCAGAACCTTCTGCAGCGCAGTCTCCAACGACTAGCTCATTGTCCACATTGCCATCACCATTGCCACTCCAATCATTGCCATTGACGAATTTAAATTGAATGTCTCCAGCTGCAACTTGCAATACCACTTCCCAAATTCCATCACCGTCATCATCACTGAGCGCGTTTGCATTGGGACTCCAGCCTTGAAAACTACCGGCAATGTGCACCCCATTAACAGAGACCGTTTCCTGGGTGTTCATGTCCACTCGAAACGTAACATTGGTAGGAGTTATACACGTCCCACAATTCCCAAAGCATGGTGCGGCACCGGTAGCGGAGTCACCGAATAAAACCATGTTCAAATCACTCAAAGGGTGCACCCGGTTTCCAAAGTCATCAGCACATGGTTCGCCCGTGAGATTCTCATTGGGGTTTGTCCATGCGTTGCCATTGATGAATTTGTAAACCAATTGGCCTTCTTCTAGAGAATCCGCATGGAATGAAACCATGGCCTCCCAAACACCATCCTCATTGGCATCAGTCAAGCTCGTGCCTGCTGGGTCCCATCCTTGGAAATTGCCCGCAATATGAACTCCGTTTGGCGACACAGCGCTTTCTACGCTCATGTCAACCCGCATTCGAATGGTTGACAGACCACATGCAGCACAACTCTCAAAGCAAACCAAGCTGGAAGATTCAGTGGCACCTTCTTCAATGACAATGAAACGATTGTCGTTTCCTGCCACTTCAACCTGACAAGTTGGAGGAACGTCTTCAACAACATCCCAACTGGCGCCGTTGATGAATTTGTATTCATGTGTTCCGGGCTCTAAATCGAGAGTAACCGCCCAGATGCCATCCATATCATCGTCGGCGAGTGGTGTGGCCATAGGATCCCATCCCTGGAATCCACCTGCTACATGCACACCATCAGGAGAAACGGTTTGTTCGTTCATGTCAACTTGAAGCGTCACCGCTACTTGCGCATGGACCAATGAAGCGAGCATTGTGAAAAATGCCGCTGCGTAAAAATTTTTCATGGTAGATAAAGTTATATTTCGTTATCAGTGTAAAACGGACACGAAGCAAATGTAGCAGGCGAAGACCTTTGACGAATGTGCCGCAATAAAAACTTTTCAACCATAACCAACCTTACCTACTTCATTCCAATGAAGCCCAATTTGAGGGACGGCCTATACCAAACAACTCCAAGGGACCGAGCAATTCTGCCTTCCAAGGAATCGACACCCCTTTGCGATGATCAAATGACACCATCACCGTTTTTGCAAAAGCGACCAACACGCGCTCTTCCCCTGCCATTTTGAAAATTTCATAAGCCGCCTCCATGCTCTTATTTCCAACCCGTTCAATCCAGGTCACAATCGTGACATCATCTTGAAAAAAAATCGGTTGGCGATAATTGACCTCATGCTTGGCGATGACCATTCCAGCTGAATTCCAATCCCACTTCTCACCTACAATGGATTCAAAAAACTGAATTCGGCTTTGCTCGAAATAGTTCAAATACGTCGCATTGTTTACAATGCCCGCCGCATCAATGTCAACAAATCTGATTTCAGGATGGTATATGTGTGCCTCAGGCAGCTGCGTTTCATTCATAGACCAAAGGTACATGGCTCTTACCTTCGCATCATGATTGAAACGAAACGACTTTACAAAATCGTCTGGCTCTTGTTATTCGTCGTAAGTGCCTGCCGCTTCATGCTTGAAACCGCTTCGGTGAGTCTTTTCGCTGCAATGATTGCATGCGGCCTGCCTTTGCTAGGAGCACTCGCATCAGAAAGGAAAGTCCTCGATCAAAGTTTTCTGACCATCCTCATGGTCACCGTCTGCGCAGTGGCAAGCGCAATTGCTTTGGCACAATGGAAGGTGATTGGCAATGGAACTCCACTGGATGCATTGATACCTTGCGCAGCTGGAACGCTTTGGCTGATTCACCAGAAAGGACGCGTTTCGCAATGAAACACCGCGAATTCGGATGATTCTCAAGGAAATTTGCCGCTTTCTCGCGGGCTTTTCAACAAAAAGCACTCGTTTATTCACGAAATATGCTGTAACCCTTGCTGTGCTTGGATTTGCTCCTATATATTTGGCGCAGTAGTTCAAATCATTAAACCATTATACCATGAACAAAGCAGAATTGGTAGATGCTATGGCAGAAGGAGCCGGCATCTCAAAAGCAGACGCTAAGCGCGCACTCGACTCTTTCATCGACGCAACAGCAGGTGCCTTGGGCAAAGGAGACCGCGTATCCCTCGTTGGATTCGGTTCTTTCTCTGTCACTCACCGCGCTGAGCGCAAAGGACGTAACCCACAAACGGGTAAAGAAATCACAATCGCAGCTAAGAACGTAATTAAGTTCAAGGCTGGTGCTGAGTTGAACAGCAAGGTATAATTGCCCGAAGTTCTTCTGAAAGGCCCTGCGGTATCCGCAGGGCCTTTTTCATTTAGACTTTTAACCACATTCTCGAATCATGGACCCCAGGTACAAAGCACTGCTTCCGTTTCTCAGTGAGGAACGCTCCACTCGCTTCGAGCATGTTCTTGAGTCAAGAACACGGCACGTGTGTCTCGTCCTCGAGAATGTCTATCAATCTCGCAATGCTAGTGCCGTCATGCGCACCTGCGACGGAGTTGGAATACAAGATGTGCATTTGATTGAAGATGCAAATCCTTGGGTTTTTAATCGCCAAGTATCAAAGGGAACGCCTTCCTGGCTCACGTTGCACCGATACCTGCAAGACCCAAACCCAACAGCATCGTGCATTCAGCAATTGCGATCCAGTGGGTACGAAATTGCGGTCACATCCCCGCATGTGAATGGAAAGGAAGTTCACGAGCTTCCCATCGATCGCCCCATTGCCTTGGTCATGGGCACTGAATTTGAAGGCGTGAGTGACACCTTTCTTGAAGCTGCTGACCACCACGTTTATATCCCAATGGCAGGATTTGCTGAATCTTTGAACATCAGTGTTGCCGCCGGCATCATCATGCATGACCTATCGAGAAGGACACATGAACTTCCTGATTCCACTTGGTCCCTTACCGAAGCTGAAAAGGCAGAATTACGCGCTCATTGGGCGATGAAAACAGTCCGCAAATCAGAAGTCATTCTCAAACAGCTCAAAATCTGTCCCAACACAGGCAATCCATTGGCATAACAATGAAAATCTCTGAGCAGTAAATCGTCAATTTCGAACGACCTTTGCCCAGCG